>MDTD01125229.1_pt1 | contig 19924 bp, 22 predicted proteins | sample 811221 | NCBI WGS metagenome assembly MDTD01 (sample SAMN05326646, study PRJNA326480) | marine metagenome | isolation source: seawater | place: Pacific Ocean: South West | collected 2011
GCATACATGGAGTGAATGGTTGATATTAGCACAAAAAGCTAAATTTTTAGTCTCTATATTACCACTTGATAATAAATATAGTAGCATGATAAGTGAAAGTAAACATCTAACATATTGGTTAGAATCTGTTATTGGATTACCGTATGGTTATCATAATTATTTATTTGGATGGATTGATACAGCAGAAGATAATTTCCCTTTAACTCTAAGCAGTTATTTTTTTGAAATTGTATTTAGTTTAATAGATAGAAAATACCCAAATATAAGTAATAAGATGTGGAATCAAGCATTATCAAAGAGATTAAACTTGAATTCAAATATTACACGAAATACAGTTGAAATATATGAATATGCAAAAATTAAGAACACTAATTTTACAAAATTAATTACTATACCAGAAAATGATACATGGGTATATAATGATGGAATAAGTATGGTATGTAATGTATTTGCATGCAGAGTATTTAAAGAAAGTGGTATATTTGGGGATATTAGTAGTTTAATACAATGTTCTGAATTTCAGAACTGGGATACATATAGTTTAAATTTGTTTAATGAAACTGTACCAGTTTTCTGTAAAAGTCAGGATAATTTACCTTTCTGTCAAATTATGGGAGAATATAGGATGTTTTTACCCGGATACAATACGAAAAAAATATACCCACATATGGCTGAAAAATGTCCATCATTACCACCAAATTATATTCGACCAAAATATTGTTAATTAAATAAAATTATAAAGTAATTATATCCTACTCAGATATTTTTAGCTATAATATTTATTTTCAGTTAAATAAAATTGAAAATAAATATTTCTTATTTACTAAAAACGGATTATAATGTTTCAATATTTAGAAAATAATCGTTATGGTTTACTCGTAAATGTAAATAAATGTTTAAAAAATAATAAATATATAACTAGGTGTAATAATATTTTTATGATTTAGTTATAACCTTTCTTGGTGATTTCCTAGTTGATATTAGAATGGGTATTGATGTCTGAAGTGGTGGTGCTGATGGTCTAAATTCTTGTGGTAATCCATCATATATTCTTTCTGGTTCTACCAAAATATTATTTGGTTGCTGTTGTATATTATTTCTATTATCATTATATGCACTATTTCTGATTTTATCAATATTAGCTATATATGCCCTTCTCCTACTCCTTCTCCTCCTTCTTAGTATCCTAGCTCTATTTTTACATATAAGTACAGAAAAAAATATCATTAATAAAACACCAGTAACTATACCAAGTATGCTCATTTACCAAATAACCATTTTTTAGTTTTAAATTATTTAAAATTATTTAAACATTTATTTAAAGAATAATACATGAGGGAAGGCAAATATAATAAATCAGAAAATATACCATTGTTTACTATAGAAGAAAATGATGATATAGACTATAATCATAAATATGAAGTTGATTACACTGAAAATGATTCTCTATTTTCTTTAAAAATAGAGAAAGAAAATGTAAATTGTTTTAATTTTTTTAAGATCATATTAAAAAAAATACACAGAAAAATTACAAATAAAAATATTACAGATTAAGTTAAAATAACTGATTTAAGAATTTTCCATTTCCATGGTTCTTCTGCAGTTATATCTACGAGATTCAATATTGCATTAAATGATTTATCTAACATATTAATATCATTTTTTGATCGAACATAATCAACTATACAATTATTTAAATAATCTCTGTAAATTAGTGTCATATGTGGTTTTATTGGTATATCGCCTTTAATATTCATATTTTTTAAATCATATATAAGTAAATCCCAATTAGATACATCTACATTCCAACCAGCTGCATCAGCAGTAAGTGTATCTTTTGTACTATATGATGATTTATCATTATTAAATTTCATTAATTTACTATTTATACTAACCTTAAATGAATAATATTTTTTTATTAGAATTTCAAATGCTTTATCTGCATCTGACAATGAACAATTACATATAACAGTTATATGTCTAGTATGTGGTAATATATTAAATGTAGATATTATAAATTGACCAATATCAGATTCGTCATCTGGTACAAGCCATAAACCATATTTATAACCTTTGTCCATACTTTTTAATTAGATAATTTTATAGATATTACATAACATAACACTTGTCATTTTTATTTTTTTTTATTTTTTTTTTATTTCTACTTCTAATTTTACTGCTATTAATATTATGGTTTTTCTTTTTTTTTTCATTTTTATATTATCTTTTTCCGAATTATCAAATTCTTCTATAACCTCTTGTTCTATATCTGGAAATAATATAGCTGATAGCCCAGAATTATAATCACAAATTGGACATTTTGGTTCTATTTTCTTATCTATTCTATTTTGATACCATTTTTCTATACATTTTAAGTGAAATTTATGACAACATTCAAGTAATGCAACATTACTATCTAGATTTTCAAAACAGATTGAACATTCATTTTCGAATATATACTTATCTTCTTCACAGTCAGATAAACTATTATTTGAAACTGAATTATCACTAAATAAACTTACAGGAAAATTTTCTTCATCAGTTTCATTTGTATTTGATTCTGGTAAATTTTTTTTTTGATCATCTATACTAAATATTACATGAGATTGATCTAATGATTTACTCATTACATTAATAAATAATTTAATTTTAAATTAATACTGTATAAAATAATATATAAAGAAAATATTACCATATACAGTATAAAATATGGAAATATTTACATTAAGGCACGAGGAAAGGTATAATCGAATATATTTAGATACACCACTCAATAGCTATGGAATAGCTAATTCCGAAACAAGTGTTTTGAAAGAATTACAAAAATATAATTTCAATGAGATATATACAAGTCCTTTTTTACGATGCTTACAGACTATTACACCATATGTTAATAGTTTAGACTATTATTTACCAGTGAATATTGAATATGGATTCTGTGAATTTTTACGAAAAGATTATTTTACAAATAAATCAAAACTTACTCTTGAAGAAGATATTTATAAGGAATATAATCTATTAGTACCAAATAATTATTATAAACCAGTGTACAGTGAATCAGATACTAAGAATATTATTCCAGAAGAAATTGATAACGTAAAAGAGAGAGTACAAAATACCTTATCAAATATAATTAGTAAATATAATATACATGAAAATAAGAGAATACTTATTTGTTCGCATTATAGTGTAATTTCCTGCATAATGAATTATTTTGATGGGGAAATAGATATAAATAATAAATTTTTAGATATTAAGACTGGTGGTTTAAAAAAATTTAATGTATATAGTATGTAATATTAAATATTTATATTTGAGAAATATCGTGACTACCACTTTCTTTGTATGATGCATTTGTTAATTTTATAAATTCGATATTTTTTTTCCTAAGATCACTAAAATTATGACAACCAACATATGAAAATCCGGAACGAATACCACCAGATATTTGATTAATAACATCTTTAACTGGACCTTTATATGAAACGTAACCTTCTACACCTTCCGGTGTCATTTCTGATAAATCGATTTTTTCACCAGTTTTTGAGGTTTTACGTAAATTTGATATCCTCCCAGCCATACCTCTAATCATTTTAACTTTTTTATTATCTTTAACAATAACTTCACCTGGAGTCTCATCTGTACCACTTATCATACCACCAAGCATACATGCAGATGCACCTGAACATAGAGCTTTAAAAATGTTTCCTATTTTACCACTATGACCACCATCCGCTATAACCGATACACCACATTTTCTTGCTTGTTCTGAACATTCTAATACAGCTGTTAATTGTGGACAACCACAACCCGTCTGCACCCTTGTTATACATATACTTCCAGGTCCAATACCAACTTTAATAGAATCTGCGCCACAATCAGATAAATATTTTACACCATCAGCAGTACAAACATTACCTGCAATAATAGATATATCTGGATATAATTTTCGAATTTCTTTAACTGCATTTCCACATAATTCATGATGACCATGTGCAACATCAACACATATAACATCACACCCATTTTCTATCAATTTTTGTGTCCTTAATAAGTAATCATCTTTAACACCTACTGCTGCACCAACAACTAATCTTTTATTTTTATCAAGACACGATATTTCTCTATATTTGCTTCTGTATAAAATATCTTTTAATGTTACTAACCCAATTAAGATAGGATTTTCTTTATTTTTTATTACTGGTAAATTTTCAATACGATTTTTTAACAAAATTTGTAATAAATATTCATCATCTAGATTACTATCTTCAACTGTAATCATATCTGAATATTTAGTCATTATATTATCTATTGTTTCATTTTTTTCACAACAATTTTCATAATATAGTATATCTCTCTTTGTAATAATTCCCTTTAATATTTTATCTTTAAAAGTATCTGAACTATAGGTTTCTGTTATAATAATACTTCCTGTATGTTTTTCTCTCATAAAAGATATTAATTCTGACATTGTATTATTTATATCAAATGTATATGGTTTTTCAATTATAAAATTAGTATATCTTTTTACTTTTTTTACCATTTTTACTTGTTCATCAATAGAACAATATCTATGTAGTATGCCAATACCACCCATTTTAGCTATTTGTATAGCCATTTTTTCTTCGGTTATTGTGTCCATATTAGAGCTAATAATTGGAAGATTTAATGATATTTTGTTTGTTAATTCTGTTTTAAGTGACACATTTTTTCGACTACTCACGTCTGAGAACGTTGGTCTAATTAATATGTCATCATATGTTATACCTTCTTTTATATTACTCATAATTATAATTAAATATTAATTTAACTTTAAATATTTAAAATTTATTTTCTTAGTAAAGTAAAATGGGTATACTAAAAAAAATTAAAAATACTGGTAGGTTTCTTTTTTTATTATTATACTGCATATTACTTGAATGTCTTTCAATTATATTTGGTTTTAGCCACTACAATAAAATCATACCCGGTATATATCTTGGTAATATAAACTCGGCACTTGATCCTAATTTTATAAGAGAAAAAAAAATATCTGTGATTATTAATTGTTCAAAAGATCTCCCTTTCTTAAAAAATAAAAACATAAAAAAAATAAGATTACCGGTTAGTGATAATGGTAAGAAAAGTGAAATTGAAAAAATGGATAGATTACTTGGAAATATCATACAAATTATACATAATGAAAGAGAAAATAATAAAAATATCCTAATTCATTGTAGACATGGTGTTTTAAGATCCGCTACAGTTATTTGGGCATACTTAATAAAATACCATAATATGGATAAAAAAACTGCAAAAAAATATATACGTAATAAAAGATATATAGCACTATCTTATCCATTTATGTGTTTTAATGGCTGTGTAGATAAATTACATATCAATTTATAGATAATTTTTTGGTAATATATGTTTCCTATATTTATATAAAACCTTGTAACATTTACTAATAGTGACTTCAGATATTTTGCATGCTTGTGATATATCTTTTTTAGATATATTTCCATTACATACAGTAGAAGCAAGATATATACTTCCTGCGGCAATTGATGGTGGAGTATTCTCAGAAACAAGGGATAATTCAACCGCCTTATCTGCGATATAATTTGATAATGGATATATATTATTTTGTATATCAAGTCTAGAACAAAACCTTTGGATAAAATCACTTGGTTTTGTTGCATTTAAGTTAAATTGTGCATTATCTTTATTTGCCATATTCCATATTTCCATGAATTTTTTACAACCGCGTGTTGTACTAGTTATATCTAGTTTAAATATATCTGCTATTTCTTTTGCACTTCTAGGTACATTTCTTTTTTTGCATGCTACATAGATACATGAAGCAATTAGACCTTTTCGATTTGAACCTCTTGATATTCTTGCTTCAGATAGTACCTTATACATTGCTTTTGCATCTTCAACAATACACGCCGGTATGCCATTATTTACTGCTCTAATAGATAATGAATCAAAAACATTATATAAACTTCTTTCTTTGTATGGCATTGCATTCCATGTATGATATTTCCTAATACGTTTCATTTCATATGAATCTCTATTACCACATGATATAACTGTTCCCAAAGATGATTCTGGTAGTAATACATTTGTAGATAATCCACATCTTGTTGGATCCGAAGATTTACTATCTTCAGATCCATAAAATCTCCATTCTGCTGTTTGATCTATTATTTTATCACTTATATTACCACATTGATAACATACTAATAATCCATCATTATCTACACGTATACTATCAGTCCTACATATACTGCAATATTCAGTTGAATCATATTCATTACCACTATTATTCTCTTCTTTTTCTGTTATAATTCCTTCATTATTTATATTTATATTTTTCATATAATCAAATGCATCATTTAGGTCATAGTTTTCTTTAATTTCAATTACTGTTTTTTCAATTACGGGTTTTTCATTTTGTTTTTTTTCATTATTTTTAGTTTTTCTTTTTTTTATTTTTATAATTATATTCGAATTACTCGATATAGTTATATTCGAAGGCATTATATATTTATGTGTTTTATACTTAAATATTTTATTCAATTTTTAATTTAAATAATTTTTTACATAAAGATATTCAATTAAGTAAATTGGTAATAAATAAACAAATGCATTCATATTTAATATTAAACTAACTATAAAAACTATCTTCCATATAAGTTGATTATATGTAGATATAGATTTATTTTTCCGGTAAATATATCGAATTACTAACCATATTGGCAATAATATTCCAACCATATTCCCTAAAGGACATATCTTTGAACCATATTCGTCTGAAGATACTGGATGTTTTACCCAATTACCTAATTTCTTTTCTTGTAACCATATTTCAAGAGGATGATGTATGTATAATTTAGTTTTAAACAGATTATACATATAAAATATATATACTGATTCAATTATACTAATAACTAAAAAATTCATATTTTATATTATAAATATAAAATATAAATATAAATATGAAATAAAGTTAAATTCTTAAAACTTCTAATAATTTAGTCATAAATATGTCAGATTCTTGCAGTGATAAAGTTAGACTTGGTCTTAAACGAACTGTATTTACACCACATCCTCCTATATTTATACCATTTTCCATCATTTTAATTATAAATTCTTGTCTATTATCAATATCAAATGCAATAAAAGTGCCTTTTCCCCTTACATTTTGTATTTTACCAGTTTCACTCTCTATTGACTTTAAGTTATCGATTAAATACATACCATTATCTCTTACTTTTTCTAAAAGATTGTCTTTATGAATTACATCATATATCTTATTTGTTAAAAATATACGAGCAGGATCACCTAACCAGGTATTATATATCTGATATGGATATTCCGGTATATAGTCTTTTTTACAGAAATAACCAGCAATTTGCATCTTTTTTGAAAAAGTTACAATATCTGGTGGTATATCTAATCCCCAATGCTGATATCCCCATAACTCACCAGTACTACCAACACCTGTTTGAACCTCATCTACTATGAATGTTATTTTATTTTCATGTAATATTTTCCTTAATTCTCTGAAAAAATAATTAGAAGCATGTCTATCCCCTCCTTCTGCTTGTATTGGTTCAACAATGCATGCTGCAATATTTTTATTTTTTTTTAGTGTATCTCTAACCATTTCTAAACATCGATGTTCCTCATTCCTATTTTCATTGTAAAATTTATTTAGAGGATATTTCAACATAGGGAAGTCAGTTACGGGCCAATCAAATGCTGGTATATCTATTTTATGTAATGGATTTGTTCTTGTTGTTGAAAGGCAACCAAGTGTCCTTCCATGAAAACCTTTAGTAAAAGATAGTATTGAGTATTTGGATGAACCCGGGTATTTATTTTCCATTACACTTTTCATTTTTTCTTCCATACTATATTCAGCACTATTATTTTTTACAAAATTTAAGAATGATGCTTTAAATGCATTTTCATTTGCACCAGATCCACATCCACACCCCATATGGATATATTCTAATTCTTTTGGACAATAATTATTTTTCAATTTTTCTATTTCAGAAATCCATTCATGAGGTGGATTTGCACCAAGTGCTGAACGATTAATTAAAATACTTTTTAATGGTTCTTCATTTAAATTTATATTCACTAATTCTTTGTGATTATAACCTAAAGGCAATGATGCAATATTACAAAAAAAATCTAGATATTTTTTACCATCTACATCGTATAAATAATTTCCATTACTATTTCTTAAATCAGTTACTAATGTTACATTTCTGGAATCAATAAAATTATGTAATTTAAGTTTATTATCATTTGTTTTTGATCCCATATATGATGTTAATGGAAACTCATTTTTATTTGAATATGTTCTTATAGAATAATCTTTATTAATAGCTTTTATACTATTTAAAACTGAAATGCCCGTTCTCGAACATTTGAGCATAAAATTTAGTAACTTTATAGACAGAAAAAATTTTTTCTCTTTTTTTTTATATAAATTAATTTAAATAAATAAATTTAATTTATTACCTATGTTATTTCACAATTTTTAAGAAATTACTCTTTCGTTAAGTGTTTTTTTTTTGTTCTATTCCCTCCCAGTTTAAAATTTGATTTTCGTGTATATCTATGTTTTTTTTGTATTATACTTTTCTTAGTACTATCGTGTATATTTGAATTATTATGTAAAAGACAGATTAATTCATAGCATAGTGTTGAAGCAAGTAAACTTGTATTTTCATTATTATCATAACATGGTGCAACTTCTACAATATCACCACCAAGAAGGTTTATACCTTTCAATTTTCGTATAATTGTTAACATTTCAAGTGATGAAAACCCCCCACATTCCGGTGTACCTGTTCCTGGTGCAAATGCTGGGTCTATTACATCTATGTCGATTGATATATAGCATGGTGTTTCTTTTACTCTTTTTTTTATTTTTTCAACAATACCATTTATACCTATTCCTGGTGTGCATATATCTGAACAATGAATTATTTTAAATCCCATATTTTCATCTTCTATAAAATCATTTTTACTATTAATAGATCCTCTTATACCTACATGTACTGATGTATCTGTATCTATTAATTTCTCATCAAATGCTCTCTTAAATGGTGTTCCATGTGTTATTTTTTCATCAAAATATTCTTCCCATGTATCTAAGTGACTATCAAAATGTATTAAAGTTATACCATTAGTTAAATTATATTTCTCATTCATTGCTCTTAATATCGGGTATGATATTGTATGATCACCGCCTAAAAATATTGGATTATTTATTCCTTTCATTATGTAAGATATTTGATTATATATTTGTTCAACAGCTTGAGAATTATTGAATGGTGTACATGGTATATCTCCCATATCAGCAACTTGTTTATCTTTAAATGGGTATGTATCTTGTGAGGGATTATACCCTCTTAATAATCGTGATGCTTTTCTTATAGCTTCTGGACCAAATCTTGCACCTGATCTGAAAGTACAACCTCCATCAAATGGTATACCTATTACACCTATGTCTATTTTTTCTACCTTATCACCTGTTGGTAGCCTCGCAAATGTACTTATCCCAGTATATCTCGGTATTTTATTTGGATCTGGCTGAGCTATTATTGACATTCAATACATATACATTATTCATTTAACTTTATATATATTCAAATCCCTGAATTTTATTTTATGAAAAAAATTTTTATATAGGCATTTAACATGTCATGTATGTTTAATAGTATTAGCTACCTTCTTAATATTATTGGAATTAAAGATAATAGTGAAACAGTTCGATATAAAATATGTAAATATATGGAAAATAATCAAGAAAAAAAACTTGGTCCATCTTTGTTAAAAGATTGGATTAAATATTCATCAAATGATCACCTAAATTCAACAGATATTCAAAAATACATTCATCACATGAAAAAAAATAGTTCATGGGGTGGTGGTCTTGAACTCGCTATTTCTTCTAAAATATATAATATAGAATTTCAAATAAACAAACAAGAAATTATTGTAGCTCACTTTAATTGTTGCAAAAAACCAGAATACTTATTTAAACTTAATTGGTCTGGTAATCATTACACACCTATTTCTGCTGTTAAGTACTAAATTCTAAACTATACCATAACGTTTTACTATTCTTTTTTACTGGTATATATAATATTTCATCTATTTTTTGTATTGAATCTGATAATAATCTAGGTTCAAATATTTTTAAACTATATTTTAAATCATATTTAATTTGATGTAAATTCTTCCAATGTGGAAACTCCTTTGTTGATGATAATGTATTAAAATGATGATCTCTCATTTCATCATTTGTAACTATCTTTGACTTCTTAATGTAAAAACTACTATAAAGCCAATATAAATCATCATTTTCTTTCCATGGTGTTACATAAAGTTCATTTTCCCTTCTCCATTTTTTTATTAAATCATTGTTTATATCTGATAAACAAGATTTATTTATATGTCTCTTATGCAGAAAAATTATAATTTTTTTACCATTTTTTCGGTAATAATTACCTATTATTTCTATCTGATTATAATTTAAATTTCCACCTTTGTCTGGTCTCATATTATAATAGCCAACATTTGCTCCATCAATTACTATACTATTTTCTTCCTTTTTATCTAACCATTTTTTCAATTTTATCAATTCCTTTTTATTCAAAAATATATTTTCAATTCTAGATAATATACTACTGTGTTCTTCGTCTGATAAATCGATTATACTTAATTCTTTTCCATATTCTGTGCAATAGTTTCCTATAATATTACACTTATGTATCTTGGCTTGATATTTATTTGATATTTCCATTAATATTTCTTCTTTATCTAGTGGCTCAATAAACTTCGAATTTTTTAATATTCTATCTACTTTAGCATTATTTATTAAAACTTGCACTAATACTTTAATTATATCATCCATTTTTAAACAAATCCCTAGTTCATAACATTCATTATAAATATCTATTATTCTAATATATTCATTAAATCGATAAAATAAATCTATTATAGGTGAGTACATTCTTTGTTTTAACATATAACCTTTCTCTTTTATTTCATCCAAAGTTTTATAACAAGATTTTCTACAAAAATTAAATTCATCTTCATTCCTACACAGATTACATATACATTTTATAAATGTACTTAAAAAAGCCTCCCCTCGAATTGTTCCTATATTTTCAGCCTTATGTTTTATAGAAATTAAATCACTTATACTCTTCATTTTTTGAAATAACATACAATATATATTTTCTATTTTACTATGATTATTGCGATTCACAACATCTATTTTTTTTAGATCTTCAAATACATTATCTAGTAAATTATTCTTTATTTTTATTACTATTTTATGTATCTGTTTTGATATGTCTACTCTTGGAGATATTTTACTCTCCATAAAAGTATTTCAAGATACCTTTTTTATATTACTTATTTCAAATTTATTATAAAATTAAATAATCTATTATATACAAATTTATATTTATTGAAAATTATATAATATAATGTAATGGGTAAAAAAAAAAAAATTACACATGAAATGTCAACACAAACAGATATATCATATGAAGATAATAAAAAAAATATAATTAATGAAAATAATGAATGGGGTAGTAAAAATATATTACAAAAAATATATTTTGCATTACAAGGTTGTAGTTATGGTTTCAAAAAAGATAAAAGTATGTATTTATTATTAGCTATTTTAATTACTGTACTTATACTTTCTGTTATATTTTTACCTGGTCTATTTAATAAAGGAATTATTATATTTTTCTCATTTATTGCTTTATCAGCCGAACTAATTAATACATCAATTGAAGAAACAGTTGATAGGATTGGTTTAGAATATAATGTTTTATCAAAAAATGCAAAAGATCTATCTGCAGCAGCTTCCTTGATTATTTATACGGGTTTAATAATTGTGTGCATTTTTGCAATTGCTTCATGTATAATAAAGTCTGATACGCTACACAAAAATAAAATTATAGAGAATACAGGTGGTTATATATGTCAAACATTTTGCGAAGCTTGATAATCATTTTATATTACTGCTGATCTTGTCATTATACCTCTTTGGTTATTATCATCTTCGTCCACTATACTTTCATTTTTTAGTGATTTATTTTCACTTCTCTGATACCAATTTGTACTCTTTCCACTTGTTGAATGTATATTTACTATCCATAAATCATTTCCTAATTTTTCTAAATATTCTTTTGTAATATATCCGTAACCATGATCACCCCATAATTCTCCAAAACACATTTTTATTATTATTAAATCTTTATCAAAAATATAACCTACAATTACAGCTGATAACATACCAACAAATTTATCATAATATTCTGGCATAGTGATTCTTCCTGTATTTCTAACAGATGTATCTAGAAATGATGAGTAAATTGAAAAATTACATACTATCATTTTCTTTTCACATAATATATTTTTTATAAAGTTAATATTAATTGGTACTCTAATATATTCTAACTTTATTTTGTGTGCATTTTTATATGTATTCTCATCTGGTTTTTTTGTTAAATTTATTTTAGTATATGGATAATCTTTTTCACTTACTATACCAAATTTATTAATAGATTTCAGTGAATCTCTTATTGATATATATGGATTCTCAATGTACTCACTCGTATTGTAATTACACACACTATTATAATGTATGAAACATCTTGAAGGTATTAAAGATTTATTTAATTTTGTTAATTCACTATATATTAATGAAGCTAAACTACATGCTGCTGATGTTCCATTTTCTTCACAATCATATACTGGAGCTGTATCAACATTAAATCTTAAATCAATTATATTTTTTTTGTTCTCTATTTCTTCTGATTGATTCTCATAGTAACGATCACGAAAATCTGGACTATCAGATATTATTGTTGCAATATTTTTAACTGTATTTGAAACTTCTGGCTTTGAATTTTCACTTCCCATTATCAATTAATATCAATTATTTATTAAGTATTTTACTAAATTATTTAAATTACTTTAATATTATCTATAATATTATTTATTCTTTCTATATTTCCACCTTTCTGGATTACTTCTTCTTTATTATTTAAAAAATAAAATAAGAATATAATTACTAAAATAAAACATATTATATAGAATTTAAAACTACTTTCACTATTGTCTTCTTTCATTTATAATATATTTATAAAATAAAAAAAAATTTAACTAATATTCAGTATTATTTCAATTACTGAAGTAAACATAATAAGTGAAAAATCATAAACACCACTATAAACACCATATTTATAGAATTTATTTAAAAAATCTAATTCTGAATATATCGATGATATTCTTGATTTTACTATTACGTAACATAAAAGTGGTAGTGCATCATCACTTGTTAATTCTTCTTTATTTACTAAAAGATATATATTTGCTATATCTTTCTGAATATTTAGTAAACATGTTAATTTCTCAAAAGGATTTGTACATATCGATATATTTTCAACTTTGTTTATAATTTTACTATCTAATTTTTTATAACACTCATTAATATTATTAAATATGCTATAATTTTCTATATTTTCAAAATTAATATTTGATATAATTTTTTCTATTTGACTATCTTTATCTATATTTATAGTTTTTAATATTCCAAAAAAATGGTCATAACAGTCATATAATAATATTTTTTCAATTGCTATATATATATAAGTTTCAGTATTTATTTCTAAATAATTATTTCTTAAATTATGCAGACCCTTTCCTTCAATTGTATTATTTAACACAGTATCATTTTCATTCTCATTTTCAGAAGAATTTATTATATATTTATTGTTGACACAACAAATTAATATATCTAAAACACAAAAATAATTCTCTATATCAATATCTTGAATCAGATTGGAGATTAACTTGTCATATAGTTTACCAATATCTTTTTTTTTATTTAATAACATATCAGAAAGAGATATGAAAATCAATTCTAAACTACATTTATTATCTAGTAAATATCTTAGATGTTTATCATCCTTATCATAGACAGATGACAGTTCTTCCTCATTATAGATTGAGTAATACTTATTATTTATTTTTTTCTGACTAAAAATACCAATACCAAAACCAGCTATATATGATGTTGTTTTTAAACCAATAGCATAACCCCCATATCCAACTGGTCCAAATAGTAATGCACATATTGTCCCACTCATTAATGGTAATCCATACTTTTTTAGTGATTGTGATAAATATTCAATATTGTATTTTTTATTTATCATGATAATTAATAATAAAATATATTATTATTATATGTTACACCCAGTAAATTTTTCTATTCCTGAAGAAAAAATCCTTAATAGAATAAAAAAAAAGAATAAATTACTATCTTTTTCTATACCTAGAGAGGGTGGTAAAAAATATACGTTTACAACTGAAAGAGAGTATTATGCTGAATATCAGGAATCCTTATTCGCAAAAACAAAAAAAAAATCTGGCTGGGATTGTATGCGCCATTACGAAATACTTGCAAATGGGACTATACCATATTTCCCAGATATAATAAACTGCCCAAAAAATACAATGAAAATTTTTCCAAAAAATTTAATTATTCATGGAAATCATTTATATAAAAAATTAAAAAAAAAAACACTAAGTACACTTTCAGATAATGAATTACGTAAGTGTAATATATTAGCCAATAAATTACTAAAATATACAAGATGTCACCTAACAACAAAAAAAACAGCTGAATACATATTAGAAAAATCGGGTCATAGAAATATATCATCTATTTTATATCTATCTGGTAATATTAAATCTGACTATTTAAGGGACCTAACTGCACATGGTTTTAAGAAATTATTTGGTGATAAATGTCATGATTTTCCTAAAATTTTACAAATATATAAATGCTATAGATCAAGTAAACAATATGGTAAGTTATGGGGAAGAGGTTTTACATATAGTAAAATATTAGAAAATAATTTACATAATGATAATTTAGATGTCACTATAAAGAAAGATATATTAAACAAGAAATATGATATTGTGATTTACGGTAATCACCATCGTGGATTACCCTTCTATGGATTAGTAAGTAAAATATACAAACCGAATGAAATTATTATGTTATGTGGTGAAGATATACATAGATGCAAAAAAAATGAAATTGATTACGTAAATAAGGGTCATCATGTTTTTATAAGGGAATTAAATTAGAGTATTATTTCTTCAACATTTTTTATATCAATAGTTATTTTTAATAATTTATGTTGTGGTATAAAAATATTCGGGCATTCTGTTGTTTTCTTCCCAGTTAAATAACCATATATTATCCTTAAAACAGCCTGGTGTGCAACTATTAATAAAGGTTCATTCTGGTGCATTATTTCATGTAAAATTGGGTCTAGCCTCCTAACTAAATCTTCATAAGATTCACCATTAGGATAACGATAATAAAATTTGTCTTTTTTTCTTTTATTGAACTCTTCATTATGATATTTTTCAACATCACTAAATTTAAAATTTTCAAAATCCCCAGCATCTATTTCATTTAATATTTTTATATTGGTTATATTAAAATTATTTAATTTTTTTGCAGTATTTTTTGTTCTGATTAATTCACTTGTCCATATTTTTAACTCGTTATCTTTGTATATTTTAGAGAAAAAATCCCCTAAATTATCTGCATATTTTTTCCCTTTTTCTGTTATATCACTATCACCTCCTATACGATTTTCAACATTGTATTGTGACTCACCATGTCTTGATAGCCATACTATTCTTTTTTGTTTACATAAATTAAACATAAAATACATTGTCTTAGTAGATATATGGCAAGATAATTTAGATGTATTTATGATCCTTGTACATATGTCTTCTGGATTAATTATATCTATCATTAAAATTTCAAAATAATTCTTATAATAGATAATATCTTCTTCATTTTCTATCAGTAATATTATAATATCTAAACCATTTAGTAATTTAAATAAAATATTTTGTTTAATTTGTTTCTTACTTATATTTTTGTTAATTATATTGTAAATTTCTACTTCATAATTATGCCAAGACATATATTGAGATAATTTATGAGATATATACTCTTTTATTTTATAACTACCAGGGACAATAATTACTTTTTTTCCATGTAAATTATTATTATATAACATATTTATTAGTATATTTAAATTTATTTTGAATAAACTTATTTTATTAATTCTCCGTTTTTAAATGCTTGACATACATAATCTTTATCACTATTTGGGTCATCTGAACATGTTTTTTCATTTTTTTCCATTTCTTTTTTATTTTCTTCTTCCTCTTTTTCTTTTATATATGAAGACATAGTATATCCAATTAAAGCTCCAATTAATAATCCAATTATATAACCAACAATAGATTGATTTAATGTATGACAATTACTTTTTAAACGGTATACTATTATTATAACAGATATAGCTATAATTCCAGCTAATGCACCTAATTGAACATTTTTTTTTACATACATATAAAACAAAAAATATCCAGTTACAAAACCTGCAAATTGTGCATGTTCTGATGGTAAACCGATATTTGATGATAGACCTAAATTACATATTCCATGTGCATTTTCTGGTATTTTTTTTGAATTAAATATTTGCTTTAATATCCAATTAATAAATGCATTTGATATACATCCAATAAAAAAAACTGTTGTTTCAGTACTTCCTGTTAATAATGCAATAAAAAATGATATTACATATGTATATATTGGTATAAAAGTAACAAATGCGGTTATCCATTGATGTGTATTTAATTTAAATTGATCTGTTTCAACTGTTTGCATAATTTAAATATATTTAGATAATAACTGAGGATATAATTATTTAATTTATATTTATTTATTAAAATAAATTAAATATCTTCAATATCAAACTCTTCTTCGTCATCTGATGGTGGTAAATCTGGTCTATATGGTTGATCAGGAACTTCTCTCTTAGAGTATTCTTTTACTTCGACTTCATCGGTTTCCTCCATTATATCATAATTTTCCATAGTTTCACCCTCATCACATTCCATATTTTCATTCAAAAACTCAGCAGGTATAAATCCCTTTTTCCTTAATTGATTCACTTGATTGCTATCATATTTAGCAATAATATCACACTTATTATCTTTTACTTCAAATTCACGTAATGAAACTAAAACAACATCACCTGGATTTACCCATACTTTTTTCCTCATCGTACCACATATTTTTGCAATTCTTTCTTTTTCATCGAGACATTTACATGTAAATCTACCATTACCTAATTTTTTATCAATAATAGCATATTCATGTTCATCTTCTTCTTTTACAACTAATGTCTTATTATTACTATATTTTGATGCACCTCTCTTGTGTTTCTTCCCACCTTTTGTATTTGGCATTTTGATGTTTAAATGTTATTAATATCATAATCAATTTTTTTTTAATTAAGATATTTAGGTGAATATAGCAATTGAAAGTAAGATTTTTTGTTTTAACACTGAAAATTTAAACGTATAAAATATAATAAAATATTGTATTAATATAATAATGGAAGGAAAACTATTAAGTTCAGTAATTTATGTTCAATATATTTTTAGAAAAAAAGTTTTATTACGGAATAAACTGAATAGTGAGTATACTAAACTATACTATTACATATTTAATTTAATGAAAAAATTAAATGGAGGGATTAATTCTAATATAATGGATTATGAAGTATATGGTAATTTAATGGAAAAATTAGATAAAATTCTTAATAAATATGTAAGTATTGAAAATGAAACTAAAAAAAAAAAATTATTTGAACTTAATTACGAGATTTTATCCAGTATAAAGAAAAAATTATCAAAACTTAAAATCGAATTAATACCAATATTTAAATATACTGGGTATGACTCTATTAACTCATCATTACAATTTATACTTGGTTCTAGTTTTAAATTACCTAAAAATGCTGCATTTACTTTAGAGTTGTATAATAAAATATATTCTCCAATTAGTGTTCATAAGTATAATATATGTAATAATAAGATTGATATAGATAAAAATTACTTATGTGATAATGGAAAACAAGAAAATATATTTAATCCTTTATCTGTAAATTCATTAAATAATATTAATGTAATTCATAAATATAAATTATTAATTGACAATGATGTAAATTTTATAAAGGAAAATATGTTAAATTGTGATGAAAATAACTATATAGTATGTTCAAATATAAAAACAAATTCACAAACATCTATACATGAATTAATTCGTGGATCAAGAGTATATATACTCTGTAATAACAATAAAAATGTAATAGTTTTTAATGGTTATTTTACCGAAGACCCACTTAACATTATGCGTAATAGTAAACATTGTGAAAAAAAAACACAAAATTTAAAAAATAACTTAGAATTATTACCTATTAATAGTTATTTCAAGGAAGGCTACTTAAAACAAATAACACTAAAAGATTTTATAATAAATACTGAATTAGAATTAGAAAAAAAATGTTTAGAAGCATTTAATAAGTTAAATAGTTTGAAATCTAAAACCATATCTTCTCTTGTTAAAGATTTTTTATCATCAAATATTGACGAACAAAGAGAATACCTTACCCTATTCCTATTATCTGAAAACGATAGCGATACTCAATATTTGGCATATTTAATGTATGATATGATTTCAAATGAATCTTATTTATTAAAACCACAACCTTTAGCAGAGCAGGTATTTAACAGTTTACACTGGTCAATCCAAAAACTATTTAAAATAGCTATTTCTAATTCAAGTCAATACTCAAAGAATATAATAAATTTTAATGAAGAAGATATGTCATATGAAAAACGCATATGTTTGATGAAAGCACCGCAAAATGTTAAAGCAAAAGCAATGGAAAAATATAAAGAAATATCAAGTAAACAAACTGATGGATCTTCAAAGGCACAACAATATTTAGATGGTATATTGAGGATACCTTTTGGTATATATAAAAAAGAAGAAATATTAACATTTTTAGATGATTTTCGTTCTAAATTATCTTTAGCTAATAGTAATGATAAAATATCATACTCTGAAATAGACAAACTTATATTATCATATGAATCCCAATCAGATTATTTACAAAATATGATAAATAATCAAGTAACAAGTAAAGCTAAATGTTGTAAAATAATTGCTGCTATTAAAAAAATATTAAATGTCAAAAAAATCGAATATATAGAGGATAATGAACCAGTTAGTATAGTTACATCTAAATCTGACCTACATCTATTGAATAACTTTTTATTTAAATTCCTAAATTATTTCTATAAATGTAATGAGAATAATGTACATAAAAATGAAATTGGTAAACTATTAAAAGACAACAATATAGAGTACAATACATATAATGATAATAGTAAAATAAATTTAAATATTCTTAGTCAAATTCGAGGAGAATGGGATAATTTTAAAATTAATTCTAAAGATTATATTATTAATGCAAAAAAAATACTGGATAATGCAGTACATGGTCATAGTGAAGCCAAGACACAAATTGAGAGAATAATAGCTCAATGGATAAATGGTGAACAAACTGGATATTGTTTTGGTTTTGAAGGTCCTCCCGGAACAGGTAAAACGTCACTTGCAAAAAAAGGCTTAACAAAATGTCTAACAGATAAAAATGGAAACAGTCGACCATTTTCTTTTATTGCTGTTGGTGGTTCAAGTAATGGTGCTACATTAGAAGGTCATAGCTATACCTACGTAGGATCCACATGGGGTAAAATCGTTGATATATTAATGGAAACAAAATGTATGAATCCAATTATATTTATTGATGAATTAGATAAAATTAGTCATACTGAACATGGTAAAGAAATAATTGGGATACTTACACATTTAACTGACTCAACTCAAAATGATGAATTTCAAGATAAATATTTTTCAGGAGTTAAAATTGATCTGTCA
>MDTD01074385.1_pt1 | contig 19921 bp, 21 predicted proteins | sample 811221 | NCBI WGS metagenome assembly MDTD01 (sample SAMN05326646, study PRJNA326480) | marine metagenome | isolation source: seawater | place: Pacific Ocean: South West | collected 2011
CATGGCCCTGCGCCCGATGCTGCAATATGGCTATAGCCCGACGCTCACCACCGGCGTCATCGCGGCCTCGGGCTGCCTCGGCATTCTCATTCCGCCCTCGATCATGCTCATCCTGATGGCCAGCTACTCACCGCTCTCGGTGGGCGAACTGTTTGCCGGTGCAATGATCCCCGGCATATTGCTCGGACTGCTTTACGCCGTCTGGGTCGTGATCGTGGCCTTCGTGCGCCCCGATATGGCCCCCGCCGTCGAACCGGACGAAAAGGTCAGCCGCAGCACCCTGCTCAAGATGCTGGCGATCGAGGCCGTGCCGCCCCTCGTGCTGATCCTCGGCATCCTCGGCTCGCTCCTGGCGGGTATTGCCACGGCAACAGAGGCCTCTGCCATCGGGGCCGCGCTGGCGCTGCTGATCGTGATCTTTCGTGGCAAGTTCAGATGGACCAGCTTCTACGGCGCAATTCTGGAAACCGGACGCACCTCGGCGATGATCCTCTTCATCGTGATCGGGGCGACCGCCTTTACCGGCGTGTTCAACATCACCGGCGGGTTGCGCACCACTCAGGATATCATCCGGGGCATGGATATGGACCCGTGGATGCTCATTACGATGATGCTGTTCATCGTGTTCATTTTGGGGGCTTTCCTCGACTGGACGGGGATCGTCTTGCTGTCCTTCCCGATCTTTCTGCCCATCGTGCAAGAGATGGATGTCAGCCTCTTGTGGTTTGTTGTTCTCATTTCGGTGGTGTTGCAGACCTCGTTTCTGACGCCGCCTTTTGGCTATGCCTTGTTCTATTTGCGCGCTATCGCGCCCAAGTCGGTCAAAACCTCACAGATCATCATCGGGGTGTTGCCATTCATTGGCTTGATCCTGATCATGTGCCTCGGTGTAGCCATCTTTCCGCAACTGGTCACATGGCTACCAGAGACGCTCTACACCAAGTAAACAAGGAGACGACCCATGATGAAGAACATTTCTCTCGTGACCGGCCTCGCCCTTGCCGCAGGGATTGCGACGCAATCCGCCGCGCAGGAAAGCTGGACGATGACAACCACATGGCCCAGCTCTCTGGAGTTGATCGAGATCGACAAGCATTTCGTCGAGCTCGCCAACAAGCTGACCGGCGATGCCCTGACCATCGAATTCTTCGAGGGCGGTGCGCTCGTGCCCGCGGGCGAAGTGTTTGGCGCAGTGGAATCCGGCACCATTCAGGCCGGCGGAGATTGGCCGGGCTATTGGGCAGGCCGCGATTCGGCGTTCTCCCCCCTGGCAACCACCGCCAGCCTCTTCAACGCCATCGACTACGTCAACTGGATCGAACAATGGGGCGGTGCCGATCTCTATAACGAGATCTACGGCAAATTCGGCATGGTCTACCTGCCCTACGGCGTGACCAACAACGAATCCGGTTTCCGCACCAATGAGGCCATCGTGACCCTTGAGGATCTGCGAGGCAAGCGCCTGCGCCTGTCCGGCCTGGAACAGGGTCGCCTGCTCGAAAAACTCGGCGGCAATCAGGTCTCCATGGCCGGTGGCGAAATCTATCAGTCGCTGGAACGCGGCGTGATCGACGGCGCAGAATTCTCGACCCCCAATGTGGATTTTTCCGGCGGCTTCCATCAGGTGACCAAGTTCTGGGCCACTCCGGGCTGGCATCAGTCGGCTTCGGTCTTTGGCGTGATGATCAACAAGGCTTCGTGGGATGCGCTCTCGCCTGAAACGCAGGAGAATCTGAAAATCGCGGCTCAGGCCAATCTGATCTGGTCGCTTTCCTTCACCGAAAAGCGCGCCACCGAGGCCTATCAGCAGTTCAAGGACGCCGGCATCGAGATCACCCGCTATGACGACGAGACCTTGGCGCGCATACAGGAACTCGCCAATGAAGTGATCATCGAGACCGCCTGCGAAAACCCCGCCTCGGCCAAGGTCTATCTCAGCCAGCTCGAATATCTGGCCGATTACGCCAAGTGGCGCGATGCGTCCGCCCCCTTCAATCTGGGCCGGTCGCCCAATGGTCCGGACATCGAAGCCATCCGCGCCTGCGCGAACTGATATGGCGAGATCAACCGGAAGGCCCGCCATCCCTGGCGGGCCTTTTGCGTATTCCGAACGGACCGCTTTGCGGCGACATTCTCTTGTCCGGGCGTAGCTTTCATTTGGCGCAGCGCGGGTGTCGGTTGCGGTGGTGATGCCGAGGCCGTGCCGTCGCCCGAGGACGAGGCGACGCTCGACACCGTCAGGCCCGGCGGATGGACTTGGACGAAGTGATCCTCGTGATCGACGCGCAGATGCCGATCCGGGCAAGGCGGATCAAGTCTTTCGAAGACCCCGCGCTGAAGGTGCTTCACGCGGGTCAGGCGGGGAGTTTCCCCTATCCTGATGAGGACGGGCTGCGGCGGGATCGGCAGATATCCGAGACGCGGGAGACCGTGGAGAAGCTGAAGCTGGAATTGCAGGACATGCGGGCGGCAGCCGGGGCGCAGCAGGGTTCAACCGGCGCGTTGACCGCAGCTGAGGAGCCTACGAAGGAGCCTCAGACTCTGAAGCCCGGGCTGCCCGGTCGGATGCGGGGCCGAGCGGCACGGGATGCGGTTGGTGGTGCTGCAGGAGGTAGCTTGTCGGTTGATCTGGCAGGATTGGGGATCAAGGCGGCAGACGCGACAGGGCTGGCCACGGCAGTTCAAACGACGCGCGCGATCATTGCGCAGTATGCCTGACAGCATGATGACCCTCTAGCAAGTTGAGGACATGCCCGATCACCTCGTCCTGCTGGTCCTCGGTCATGTCGCTGCCCGATGGCAGGCAAAGGCCGTTGGCAAAGAGGCGTTCGTCCACTCCCGTGCCGTGATAGGGCGCGCCGGCATAGAGCGGCTGCAGGTGCATCGGCTTCCACAGCGGGCGCGCCTCGATCCGGTGTTCGAGCAGCTTCAGGCGGATATCGTCGCGCGTGACGCCGGTCACGTCCGGTTCGATGGTCAGCGCGGTAAGCCAGCGGGTCGAGTGCATCCCCTCCGGCTCGGGCATGAAGGCGATGCCAGGCCTGGAAAGCGCCGCCTGGTAACGCGCGAAGATCGCGCGGCGGCGCGCGACGCGATCATCGAGAACCTGCATCTGTCCCAACCCGATGGCGGCGCAGATGTTCGACAGCCGATAATTGTAGCCATGGGTCGAATGCTCGTAATGGGGGGCCGGATCGCGCGCCTGGGTGGCAAGAAAGCGCGCCTCGTCGGCCCAGTCCTTGTGCCGTGTCACCAGCATGCCCCCGCCCGAGGTGGTGATGATCTTGTTGCCGTTGAAGGACAGGATCGCGGCGTCGCCGCCGGTACCGGCCTTGCGCCTGCCGGCATAGGAGGCACCGAGGCTCTCGGCACTGTCGACGATCAGGCGAACGCCGTATCGCGACGCAAGGCTTTCCAGCCTGTCCAGATCGACGGATTGGCCATAGAGATCGGTGGGCACGATGGCCTTGGGCAGGCGGTTCTCGGTTGCGGCGCGCTCCAGTTCGTCAGCGAGTATCGCGGTGTCCATGGTCCAGCTTGCCGGGTCGAGATCGAAGAAGCGGGGTGTCGCGCCCAGGTAATTGACCGGAAAGATGCCACCCGCGAAGGTCATGGAGGAAATCCAGACCTCGTCGCCGGGGCCGACACCGGCGATGCGCAGCGCCAGGTGCAGCGCGGCGGAGCCCGACGACAGGCCGACGCAATGCAGCCCGCCGCCGAGATAGTCGGCGACCGCTGTCTCGAAGGCGTCGAGCTGCGGTCCGAGAGGGGCCACGAAATTCGACGCGAACGCCTCGGCCACCCGCGCCTCTTCATGGCCGGACATGTGGGGGCGGGAGAGGTAGATGCGCATGGGGTCAGTCCTTGATCAGGGGTTTGGCCGGATTGCCGACAACGGTGACGCCCGGCGGCACGTCCTTCGTCACAACCGCACCCATGCCCACCACCGCGCCGCGCCCGATGGTCAGCGGCGCGCCGGGGCGGCCCTGACGCAGGATCGCGCCGGTGCCGATATAGGCGTGATCCTCGATCACGATGTTGCCGTTGCACTTCACCCCCGGCGCGAAGGTGACGAAATCGCCGATGACGCAGTCGTGTTCGACATAGGATCCGATATTGGCGTGGAAATGATGCCCGATGCGGATGTTCGAGGTCAGCGTGACGAAGGGCGACAGGATCGCGCCGGGACTGATCGCCACCTCATCCATGATCACCACATTCCCGGCCCGAACCGAGAAGAACCCGACCCCGGCCGATGCACAGGTATCGGCAAGCCGCGCCCGCACCGCGCCGTTTGCGATGGCCAGACAGGCGGCGCGTGTCTCGGCCTCATCGGCAAGAAATGCCTCCCATGTCAGGCAGCGATGACCGTTGACGCGGGGCGGATGATCGCCGTCGTCGATGAACACGGCCTCGGCCTCCTCCGGCAGGATGTGGCGCAAGAGGGGCATTACGCCACGACCGCAACCCGAGGCACCGTAGACGCCGAACAGCGTCATTTCGTCGTCCCGGTGAACCGCGGCATCGTCGCCTCTCCCGCCGCGCTGATCCCGTCGCGCCGGACGACCTTGAGCACGGTCAGCCAGATGATCTTCAGGTCGAGCCAGAGGCTGCGGTTATCCACATACCAGACATCGAGCGCGAATTTCTGATCCCAGGAGATCGCGTTTCGCCCGTTGATCTGCGCCCAGCCGGTGACGCCGGGACGCACCTCGTGGCGGCGGGCCTGGAAGGGCGAATAGAGCGGCAGGTATTCCGTCAGCAGCGGCCTTGGCCCGACAAGGCTCATCTCGCCTTTCAGCACGTTCCAGAGCTCCGGCAATTCGTCGAGCGAGGTGGCGCGCAGGAACCGGCCCAGCCGCGTCAGCCGCTCGGCATCGGGCAGCGGCCGGCCGGCGGCATCGACCGCGTCGCGCATGGTGCGGAACTTGATCATCTCGAAGGGCCGCCCGTGCAGGCCGGGCCGGGTCTGGCGAAAGAAGACGGGCCGCCCCATCTGCCGCCAGATCATCAGCGATACCATCAGGAGCACCGGCGAAAGCAGCACAAGACCGACCCCGGCCCCGAGAATGTCGAGCAGTCGCTTCATCGGTCAATGACTCGTCTCACAAGAGATCGGGCACTCAAGGCCTTTGTAAACCTCATGCCCGAATCTGCTCCCGATTGCAAACGGTGCGGTGCCGTTCAGCAAGCCCAAGGAGGCCCAGATGAACCCATTTTCCAGTCACGCCCCCGCGCTTTCCGGCCCGGCCACCGATGCCCTGCCCGTCACCCTCGACGCCGCCGACCTCGCCCATGGGGCGATCGGGCTCCATGTCGAGACCGGCGGCACGCTCGGCCTTGATACCGTCGCGGACGGGACGCGCAGCCTGGCGGTGGCCGATAATCCGATCCTGCCGCTGGCGGCGCGCCGGGTGCGCGCCACCGGCACCACGGCGCAGGGCATTCACGCGCCGGTGCTCGCATGAAGATCGTCAGCGATCTCAGCGTCACCGGCGTCCCGGCCCGGGCGGTCGCCTGGACCCCGGCCTGGCTGTTCCGCAATGGTGAGCGGGGGGCGTGGTACGACCCTGGCGAGCCTGCGACGCTCTGGCAGGACACGGCGGCAACCCTGCCCGCGATCGCGGACCAACCGGTGGCGCGGATCGACGATCTGAGCGGCAACGGCCATCACATGATCCAGGACAGCGCAAGCGCGCGCCCGGTCCTGCGCGCCGCCGCGTCAGGCCATGCGCTGGAGTTCGACGGCACCGGCACTCTGATGCACGCGGTCAGCCCGCCGTCGGCCTGGGCCTGGGCGCATCGGGAGGGCGGCGTGACCATCGGCATCGCGGCCGAGGTCGCGCACCGCACCGATACGCTCGAATTCCTGATCGGCACGATGAGCGGCGCCAGCAGCACCGACACCGGCGTTGTGCTCAACAGCGACAACCGCGATATCGTCGACAACCCGCGCAACGCCCGGGTTCAGATCGCCCGGGGAATCGCGGGGCAGGTCGCGGCCAGCTTCATCGTGCACTCGGGGGCCAAGACCAAGATCTGGACCTATGTCACCCAGGCCGGGGGGCTGCGGCTGACCGGGCAGGATTTCGCGGTGCAGTCGGGCTGGATGAACCTGCCCGCCTCGGCCGGCGACCCGTCGCTGACGCTGTTTCTGGGCGGGGCGGGCGGCAACCGGCTGCAGGGGTTCATCCATGCCGCCGTGGTGGTCGATCGCGCGCTCGATGCGGCGGAAGAGGCGCGGTTGCGCCGCTGGCTTGGCACGCGGGCAGGGGGGGCGGTCTGATCCGGCTCAGCCGGTCAGAACCTCTTCCAGACGCCGGGCCAGCTGGGCGTAGTCATAATGTTCCAGCGCCGCCCGGCGGCCGTTCTCGCCCATGCGGCGGCGCTCTTGCTCGGGCATGGCGTGGATGCGGCGGATGGCATCGGCAAGGGCCTGCGGGTCTTCGGCGGGGACGGTGAGTCCGGCGTCATATCGCTCGACAGGCTTGAATTTGCCCGAGTCAATCCCGTACAAAACAGGCTTTCCCGATATCAAGTAATCGAAGAGCTTGTTTGGCGATACACCGAACTTGAACAAGGGATCTGCTGTCAGTCCAATATAGCAGACATCACACGCCGCCAGCACCGATTGCACCTGCGGCTTGGGGACTGCCCCAAGGAACCGGACGTTTGTCAGCCCGAGCGCGTCTCGCCGCGCCTCCAGCTCGGCGCGCGCACGCCCCTGGCCGACGAGCAGGATGTGAACATCCGGCAGATCGCGCAGCAGCGCCGCCGCCTCGATCAGCGTGTCGAGCGCGTTGGCCGTCCCCAAAGTGCCGGTATAGACAATTCGCAGCCCGTCGGCAGGTATCTGTTGCGCCACTTCCGGCGGCAGGGGCGCGGGGGCCGCGACCTCATCCAGCGCGATTCCGTTCGACACCCAGGTGAACTTGCCGCGATCCATGCCCCGCGCGGCCATATGCTCGACCGCGCCTTCGAGGTTGGACACCACCCGGTCGGCGCGGGCATAGGCGCGGTCCTCGATCCATTGCAGGAAGCGGATGAACGGGTGCCGCGGACTGTAGCCGCCGATCTCGACCAGCGTGAGCGGCCAGATATCGCGCACCTCGAAGACCAGACGCGCGCCGCAGCCCCGCGCCAGCCGCTCGGCTCCGAGATAGCTCAACAGATCCGGGGATGAACAAAGCACCGCATCCGGCCGCCCGCCCAGCCGCCTGCGGAGCCCCGCCAGCCTCGCGGAGAAGACCAGGCCAGCCAGCACGCGGCGCTTGTCATGGGCATGGGCATAGGCCGGCACGTCGATGCGCAGGAAGCGGTAGCCGTCTGTCATTTCCTCGGCGGGCAGCGCGGCGGTATCGACCCCCTCGCGCAGCACATGGTGCCGCCGGGCGGCCACCACCGTCACCTCATGGCCCATCCGCGCCAGTTCGCGGCCCAGGTAGTGATGCCGCCCGCCGATGCCGGTGGCCGGGGTCGAGGCGAAGAAATTGATCAGCCAGATGCGGCTCATGACAGGGCCTTCGCGATCTCGGCCGCGATGATGTCAGCGGCATTGCCGGTTCCGTAGGGGGTGATCTCCGCGCCCCTGGTGCCCCGGGCCGCAAGAATGGCGTCGCGGATGGTTCCGGCGTCCCCGGGAGGGATGAGACTGTTCCACCCGGCCTCGACAAGCTCGCCCCACTCGGTTTCATCGCGCAGCGTGACGCAGGGCACGCCGTGGAAGAAGGCTTCCTTCTGAACCCCGCCCGAGTCGGTCGCGATGACGGCGGCATCCTTCTCAAGGCCGGTCATCCCGAGATATCCCACAGGTTCGACGATGTGCAGGGCGGCAAGGGCATCCGCCATGTTGGCGGCCTCGGCGCGTGCCCGGGTCCGGGGGTGCAGCGGCAGTAAGACAGGCAGTTCTGCCGCGACCAGGGCCAGTCCCCCCATTATCGCGGCCAGGCGCACCGGATCGTCGGTGTTTTCCTGACGGTGCACTGTCGCCAGCACGTATTCGCCACGCCCCAGCCCGAGTTGTGCGGCCCCCGCCCCGCGCGCTTCTGCCTTGGCGGCGAAACGAAGCGCCGCGTCGAACATGACGTCGCCGCATTCCACGATCCGTGCCTCGGGCACGCCCTCACCTCTCAGGTTGCGGGTGGCCGTCGCCGTGGGGGTGAAGAGACGCTCCGAGCACTGATCGGTCAGGATCCGGTTGATCTCTTCCGGCATCCGCTTGTTGAAGCTGCGCAGGCCCGCCTCGACATGGGCGACCGGGATATGCAGCTTGGCGGCCGCCAGCGCCCCCGCGAGAGTGGAGTTGGTATCGCCGTAGACCATCACCATGTCGGGACGTTCCGCCATGAACAACTCCTCGAGCGCGGAAAGCATGCGCCCGGTCATCGCCCCGTGAGGGCCGCCCGCGATGCCGAGATGATGTGCTGGGGCGGGAATGTCCAGCTCGTCGAAAAAGACGTCCGACATGTTGGCATCGTAGTGCTGCCCGGTGTGAACGAGCGTTTCGCTCAGCCCCGGCACCTCTGCGATCCGGTGCGATACGGCGGCGGCCTTGATGAATTGCGGGCGGGCGCCGATGACGGTGAAAATTCGCGGCATTTCGGTCTCCGGTCAGGGTTCGGACATGAGGCGGCGGTAGAGGGCGATCAGCTTTTCGCTCTCGGCCTCCCAGTTGTAGCGCTCCTCCACGGCGGCGCGGCCGCAGAAAGAATCATTATCAGTGATCGGATACAACATCCAATGGCTCAATTCATGACAATCCAAAAAACAAGAGAGCGATAAACAAATAGAATGCTGGAGAAACAAGGAGTACGTTTATCATTTGCGCGGAAAACAAAGTAACAAAGACGCTCTCCGCCCCATCGCCATTCTCGTAAACTCTCGAAATTCTTGGGTCCAAAAAAAATGCCAAAACGAATGTCCCCAAAGCATTTAATGCGCCTGTCAACTGCAAAATAATTGCCGAGTATTCATGCGTAATCATCGCAAGGATATTGACCAAAAATCCCGAGCCGGTATAAAAGAAAAAAATCCATATCGCTGGCAGCAGTATGTCACTACGAATTGCCCGAAGGGAAAATCTAATATCAACTCCATTCTGAAAAGGTTTAGCACCCGCCAACCCCTTTCTAAACGATAGCAAAAGACTGTCACCTTCCGAATATCTCAGAATTGCGCCACTAAACAGGGAAGCAAGCTTACGACGCGACAAAAACACCACAAAGAAAGAAACGGAGGCGGCTGCGTGCGCGGAGAGAACTGCGGTGAACACGTCAACTGGATCACCATAAACAGCGATGAAACCTAGCGCAGGAGGTATGATAACTAAAAAAATACGCTTTATTGTATTCGCCATTGTTTGGAACGCAAAACCCAGACCGTTCAACCCCAGAGATGAGCCACTTAACCTCGGAAGATGCGACGTAAGGTCAAGCAACACGAAAACGAAAAAAAACACGGAAATAAGTGATATGAAAAGAACAACCATCAGCAACCCCTTAGATTCGCGCCTCGACACCGGAAGGCGATGAGCATTGTCAGTGCAAGTCGAAGATAAGGCGCCTCACCGCTAAAAAGAAAGCCAATCAAGAAAACTAACGATACCGCCCTGCCTTCTATGGAGCAGCCAATCCATAGATAAATCAGTACAAATACAAATACAGCACCAAAAATAATTCCCGTTTCAGCAAAGATTTCCAGATATATGTTGTGAGGATACACATAGTATCCCAAATATCCGGCATGATCTTGCCAATTTCCAAATCCAACACCAAACAAAGGATTGTTGCCAATTATTTCCAATGTTCGAGAGATCATCGCTCTCCTGATGTCCAATGATCCGGCGTCACTCGATGTTGCGCTTCCATCCACCAACCTAGCGATTGCGAAAATCCTTTGGAACTGTTCACCTGGGGCAAAACTAATCAAGACGAAAGCGATTATAATAGCGCCAAACACGAAACGAAGTTTTTGAGAGAATCTGCCAAAGTTGAGCAAAACGAAGAGACTTGTTACAAAGACCGCAATTAATGGCCCCTTGGACAGGGACCATAGCGCCGAGCAGAAAAACAAGGAATATAGAATAAAGTATTTTTTACTTCTTGTTTGCTGAAACAGAATGAGACCGATAATGGCCCCCGATGACATCATCCACCCAAATACAATCGGCCCGTTTATAAAATACCGGACGCCCCGATCCCAAAATCCAAACATGATCTTGTATATTAGCGTACAAATAAGCACAAAGAGTATAGCGGACAGGAAATACTTCAGAAAGCCCTCTTTGCCGTAGGTTCGAATAATTGTACCCGCAAGTGTCGCTGATAATAATGTCACAAAGACTGCGCCGTCGATTTTTTGAACCGCATAGCCAAGATGATCCGTTCTCATCAAGCTGGGGATAAGTACCAATACGAGCGGCCAAATTCTAAATATTACAGCACTGAATTCACTGCCAACTGCGCGCGCCCTGAATTGGACAAACGTAGAAAACAACAGAACGGTCAGAATTAACCAAGCCTCGACGGGCATACTTGTTGGCAATACCGAACCAATTGCAAGGAGCAGATAAACAACCAAGCTGGCATAAAACGGCCGCACTCCCCGAAATGTTGCCTTTATTGGAATATGCGCGCGATGAGGATATGATGAAACCATTTTAGTCATCACCAGCCTTCAAAATTGCATTTCCGACATATTCGGCTATCGTGCAATCGAGATAGGGGTGCATCGGCAGGCTCAGCACCTCCTCTGCGGCGCGGTCGCCTTCGGGAAGCTGCGCCTCCGCATCCGCCACCGCAGGCTGGCGGTTGAGCGGCAGGGGGTAGTGCACGGCCGTCGGGATGCCGGCCTCCCTGAGCGCCGCCTGCACCGCGTCGCGGTCGCGCACCCGCACGGTGTATTGCGCCCAGGCGCTGGTGCGGCCTTCGACAACGGTCGGCGTGGCAAGACCCAGCGGGGCCAGCGCGGCGTCATAGGCCTCGGCCAGGCGCTGGCGCGCGGCGATCTCGTCGTCGAGGATCGCAAGCTTGGGCAGCAGGATCGCGGCCTGAAGGGTGTCCAGCCGCGAGTTCACCCCCACCCGGATGTGATGATAGCGCCGGTCCTGCCCGTGCCGGGCGATCTGGCGGATGGCGGTGGCCAGCGCCGCGTCGGAGGTGAAGACCGCGCCGCCGTCGCCATAGCAGCCCAGCGGCTTGGACGGGAAGAAGCTGGTGCAGCCGATGGTCGAGAGGTTGCCGGACCTGCGCCCCTTGTAGCTGGCACCAAAGCTCTGGGCGGCGTCCTCGATCACCGGCACGCCGTGGCGTTCGGCAATGCCGTTGATGGCGTCGAAATCCGCGGGCTGGCCGTAAAGCGAGACCGGGATGATCGCGCGGGTGCGCGGGGTGATCGCGGCCTCCAGAAGCGCGGGGTCGAGGGTACAGGTCACCGGGTCGATATCGACATAGACCACCCGCGCCCCCAGAACCACGGCGGCCTCGGCGGTGGCGATATAGCTGAAGCCCGGGGTTATGACCTCGTCACCCGGACCCACCCCCAGCGCCATCAGCGCGATCTGCAGCGCGTCGGTGCCGTTGGCCACGGTGATGCAATGGGCCGCGCCGCAATGGGCGGCCAGCTTGTCTTCCAGCTCGGCCACCTCGGGGCCCAGTATATACTGGCCATGCGCCAAAACTCGGGCAATCCCCTCCTCGATTTCGCTGCGCAGGCGGTCCTGCTGGGCGGCCAAGTCAACGAAGGGGATCATGATGCAGTAGCCTCCTGACGGGTCACCACGGACCCGGACAGTGTATAGACATCGCCCGTATGCGGGCAGGTGACGCTTGCCTCGCCATAAAGCGGCAGGTCAAGCTGTTCGCCATAGGCGCTCATCCAGCCGCGCTGACGGGCCGGCACGCCGAGGACCAGCGCGAAGTCCGGCACGTCCTTGTTGACAACGGCCCCGGCACCGACGAAGGCATGGGCCCCGATGGTCACGCCGCAGATTATGGTACAGTTGGCCCCCAGCGTCGCGCCGCGTTTTACCAGCGTATCCCGATACTGGTCCTTGCGCTCGATCAGGCTGCGCGGGTTGAAGACGTTGGTGAAGACCATGGATGGGCCGCAGAACACACCCTCTTCCAAAGTCACGTTATCGTAAACAGAAACGTTGTTCTGCACCTTGCAACGGTCGCCTATGACGACCTTGTTGCCAACAAACACGTTCTGACCCAGCGACACGCCCGCTCCGATGCGGGCACCGCCGCAGACGTGAACGAAATGCCAGATCCGGCTCCCTTCGCCGATCCGGGCGCCATCGTCGATGATCGCGCTGGGATGCTGGTAATGGTTCATGTCTGACCCGTCACGAGTGGATGGGTCAGATCGCCAACCGGCGAGACCGGCGCATTACGGATGGTCGAGACGGTTTCAATGGCGACCCGGTTCTCCTCGAGGCCAAAGCCGCCACCCGACAGGATGTCTTCGTAGATCCTGGTGTGCAATTCGGTGAACCCGTCCGAGAATTCCAGGTTCTCGCCATCGGCAATGACAGCGCGGAAGGTGCGCTTGCCCTTGGCGCGTTCCTCGGCGGGGACATCGTTCACGTCGAGCGACAGGAACCAGCGCACACGGGCGCGCTCGTATTCCAGATAGCCCGCCGCCTTGGTCGGCGTGTTCAGGTGGACAATGTTTTCCTGCACCGCGCCGTAGACGAAATGCAGCATGTCGAAGAAATGCACGCCGATGTTGGTGGCGATGCCGCCGGATTTCTCGGTCGCGCCCTTCCAGCTCTTGAGGTACCAGTTCCCGCGAGAGGTGATGTAGGTCAGATCGACATCGGCCTTTTCGCCCGCAGGCATCCGAGACACCCGATCGCGCAGAGCCAGGATGGCGGGGTGCAGGCGCAGTTGCAGGATGGTGTGGATCTTGCGGCCGGTATCGGCCTCGACCGCCTTCAACTCGTCAATCTGTTCGGGGTGCAGTACCAGCGGCTTTTCGCAGATCGCATCCGCACCGGCCCGCAACGCCCATTGCATATGGGCCGAGTGCAGGAAGTTGGGCGAGGCGATGGAAACATAGTCCAGCCCGCGCCCGGCGCGGCGCTCGGCGTTCACATGGGCGTCGAAAAGCTCGAAATCCGTGAAGAATTCGGCATCGGGGAAGTGGCTGTCGATGATCCCGACCGAGTCGTTCACATCCATCGCGGCCACCAGTCTGTTGCCGGTGTCCATGATCGCTTTCATGTGCCGGGGAGCGATGTAGCCGGCGGCACCGATGAGCGCGAAGGTCTTCATGAGCTCAAGCCTTCACAACATTCTCTGCCGGGGCGCGATAGACGCCGCGGCTGTCGATGATGACCTGCGCATTGGTGCGGATCATGTCATAGTCGAATTTCGCATGATCTGTGGCCAGAACCACGGCGTCATAGCCAGCAACGGTTTCCGGAGTCAGGACAACCGAGGCCAGGTCGAAGCGATGTTCACGCATCTTCGGAAAGACCGGAACGTGCGGGTCCGAATAGGCAACCTCCGCCCCGGCGTCGCGCAGCAGTTCCATCACCTCGACCGAGGGGCTTTCGCGCATGTCGTCCACGTTCTTCTTGTAGGCGATTCCCAGAACCAGAACCTTGCTGCCTTTCAGGGCCTTGCGGCGGTCGTTCAGCGCCTTGACCAGCTTGCCGACGACATATTCCGGCATGGCGCGGTTGATTTCCCCCGAAAGTTCGATGAACCGCGTGTGCAATCCATATTCGCGCGCCTTCCAGGTCAGGTAGAACGGGTCGATCGGGATGCAGTGCCCGCCAAGGCCGGGACCGGGGTAATAGGGGGTGAAACCGAACGGCTTGGTCGCTGCGGCATCGATCACTTCGAAGATGTCGATGCCCATGCGGTCTGCGACGATCTTCATCTCGTTCACCAGGCCGATATTGACGGCGCGGTGGATGTTTTCCAGCAGCTTGGTCATTTCGGCTGTGCGCGTGGAACTGACCGGCACCACCTTGTCGATCACGCCACCGTAAAGTGCCTTGCCGACGTCCAGACAGGCTTGCGTGTGACCTCCCACAACCTTTGGAATCGTGTGCGTGTTGAACTGCTTGTTGCCCGGGTCCTCGCGCTCGGGCGAATAGACCACGAACACATCCTTGCCCACCGTGAACCCGCTCTTTTCGATACGGGTGACAATCTCTTCCTCGGTGGTGCCGGGATAGGTGGTGCTTTCAAGAGAAAGAACCTGTCCCGAACGAAGGTGTGGCAGCAGGCTTTCCATGGTCCCGATGACAAACCCGAGATCGGGTTCACGATACTTGTTGAGCGGGGTTGGCACGCAGATGATCAATGCGTCGGCTTCGACTGCCCGGGCCATGTCCACCGTCACCTCGAAGCGGCCATTGGCCACCGCGCGGGCAATCGCGGCATCATCGATATGCTCGATCGACGAATGCCCGGCATTGAGTTCGGCAGCCTTTTCACTGTCGACGTCGTACCCGAGAACCCTGAACCCCGTTTCCGCATAGCGCAATGCCAGCGGTTGCCCGACATAGCCCATGCCAACAATCCCGATCGTCGCGCTGCGTGCCTCGAGTCGACCAATGAGTTCGACCGCTTGAGACGTGTCTCTCGTCAAAACGTTCTCCATTAAAGCCTCCGCCATTTGAATTCTTTCGATTCAGGTTCGCAAATCGCTTCCATTCTCTCGATCACCATGCGTGTGTTCCATGTTTGATCGGTACGAGCGGTGCCGCGATCCGATGATAGCGTGATGGCGTCGGGTTCGGCGCAGAGACCGACCGAGAGGTGGTCAAGCATCCGTAAAAGTGGTGGGCGCTCATCGCGCGAGAGCCCATCGATATCGGTTCCGCGCAGGCTGGGCAGACATCGCGTCTGCGGCCGTTCAAGTTCGGCATCGACCGCGCCCATGAGCCAAGCGGACATCTCTTTGCAGATATCGTTTCGTGTCATGGTGTCGGCCCTGTCAGGGCGCGTTCGGCGTCCGGCCGGTGGGAAGGCGGCGTCATGCATCCTTGGCTTCTTCGCGGATTCGGTCGTGGCGATACCAGTCGACAAACTGCCCCAAGCCCTCGTTCAGGGGAGTGCCTGGCCGGTAACCGGTCAGGCGTGTCAAAAGCGTGCAATCGGCCCAGGTGGCGGGCACGTCGCCGGGCTGCATCGGCATGAGGTTGCGCGTGGCCTCCCGCCCGCAGGCAGTCTCGAGCGCGGCGATGAAATCGGTCAGGCGCACCTTATCGGAATTGCCGATGTTGACGATGCGGAACGGGGCCGCCGGCGACAGGCTGTCACCCTCGACGGCCGTGTCCGGCCCGCCGGGCACCACGTCGATCAGCAGCCGGATGGCGCGCACGAGGTCGTCCACATAGGTGAAGTCGCGCCACATCTCGCCGTTGTTGTAGACGTCGATGGGCCGGCCTTCGAGGATCGCGCGGGTGAACTTGAAATAGGCCATGTCGGGCCGCCCCCAGGGCCCGTAGACCGTGAAGAAGCGGAACATCGTGACGGGCAGACCATGGATATGCGCCCAGGCATGGCCCATGGCTTCCCCCGCCTTCTTGGTGGCGGCGTAGACCGTGAGCGGCGTGTCGGCCTTCTGGCCCTCGTCGAAGGGCATCTCTTCGTTGGCACCGTAGACCGAACTGGTCGAGGCCATGAGCAGGTGGCGCACGCCCGCGCGCCGCGCCGCCTCCATCACGTTGAAGCTGCCCAGGATGTTGGCATCGACATAGGCGCGCGGGTTCTCGATGCTGTAGCGAACACCGGCCTGCGCGGCGAGATGGACGATGACGTCCGGTTCGAATTCGTCCGCAATCTTGTCGAACCCGGCCTGATCCTCGAGCATCCCTTCGGTCGCGGAAAAACCCGGACACTGCAGCAGCATGGCATGACGCCGCTGCTTCAGGGTGACGTCGTAGTAATCGGTCATCCCGTCATAGCCGTGAACCCGGAACCCCTCCGCCAGGAGAAGTCTGGCCAGGTGAAACCCTATGAAGCCGGCGGTGCCGGTGATGAGTGCCTTGCGCTGCGTCACTTGGTTCGGGCCTTCATTCAGGTTTTCGACCGGCAGGTTTCAGGATCATTGACTTCCAATTCCGCACTCAGCGCCTCGATTTCTTGCTTGAGCGCCTCGTATTCTTCCATCTTCCGCACCAGGAATGCCCGGGTCAGCGCGGCCTTCCGGGCTATTCCTGCGGGCGTCAGGACGTAGGCATATCGGCGCTTGTCTTCCGAGGCCGTGAAATTTCCCAGCTTCACAAGCCCCTTGTCGATCAGGGCGTTCAGAACGTAATGCATGCCCCCGACGCTGACCCCGACCGCCTCCGCCAACTCTCGTTGCGACATCTCGGGGTTCTCCTGCAGAAGGCGAAGCACGCGAAACCGCGTGTCTTCCTGCAACTTGGTGCGCTTGCTGGCCACTTCAGGATTTTCTCACGCTGCCGCACAAGGACTGCCTGCGGGGCGCCTTGTCGGATGGATGTGTAATGTATCGAACTATTACCATGACGTTCGGTTCCGAGCGATATCGAATTCCGCGTGCGCCTGCAATCTGGAAACCGGAGCTTATCAAGAAATTTTCGTAACTCCCGGCGCACAAGCACGACTCACCGCGAGTGGTTCGGTCACCGCTTAGCCTCGGTCTCTTCACGGACCGCAGAGGGCGTTCATCAATGTCATCGTTGCGTAACCGGGAATTGCAAAAAGTTCATGACCGAGCGAGCATGACTTCACAAGGCCGACGTCTCGTCGTCAGGGACTTCACCCCGTCCTTTGTCCGGACATCATGCGACCTTGCGGGCATCCTGCGCCTCATCGGCACCCTGCTCTTCGAACAGACCGACGGATGGCAGACCTCCAGCCGCCACATGATGGTCGCGGCCTTATCCCGCATCGACACCGAGGAGATCGCCCCCATTCTCGGCATCTCAACGAAAGCCGCCTGATCATGCCCTCAGACCATCCGGGAAATTACACCAGCTTGACGGACGTGACCGCCCGTTTGGTCGGCTCGAACGGGTGGACAACGTCGTTCCGTGACGGGATGCGACGTTCAATCCGGTTGTGAAGCCCTATGCGGCTGATCTAGGGTCCATCCGCGTCGCAAGAACAAAACGGACGTCCGGATTATCACAGCAAGCGAGTTTCCAGTGGCAAAACCCAGCCCCCGTATCATAACCGCGATCGTCATCGCTGTCGCCGTATCCGGCTTTTTGCTCTGGCAAAGCACCCGCTCCGATACGGAGGCGGAAGGATTCGCGCGCGGCAACGGGCGGATCGAAGCGGTCGAAATCGACGTTGCGGCAAAGCTGCCCGGGCGGATTGACACCGTGCTTGTGAACGAAGGCGAGCTCGTCGCGGCGGGCGCGCCGCTGGCCGAGCTCGACACGCGGCAATTGCAGGCCAATCGCAACCAGATGGTTGCGGAACTGCGCCGCGCCGAAATCGCCGTGGAAAACGCCACGCTGCTTGTCGAACAGCGCGCGGCCGAAGTGCGCGCGGCCGAGGCCCTTCTGGAACAGCGCCGCGCGGAGGAGGATGTTGCACGTCGTCAGTATGAGCGCTCCGCGTCTCTGACACAGAACAGCATCACATCCGAACGGCAATTCGAGATTGACCGGGCCAACGCCTTTGGCGCTGCGGCGGCGGTTGCCTCGGCAGAGGCGTCGCTTGCGGCGGCGCGGGCGGGGGTCTCTTCGGCGAAAGCCTCGGTGATCGGGGCCGAAGCTGCGGTGACCGCGGCCCAGGCGACGATCGAGGCGATCGACGTGCAGATCGAGGACAGCACATTGAAAGCGCCGCGTGCCGGACGGGTTCAATATATCGTCGCGCGCGAGGGCGAAGTCGTGGGTACCGGGGGTCGCGTCGTCAACATGGTGGACCTCAACGATGTTTACATGACGTTTTTCCTGCCCACGGCCCAGGTGGGGCGTATCGGGCTGGGAACCGAGGTGCGCCTGCTGCTGGACGCGGCACCCGGCATCGTCATCCCCGCCAGCGTTTCCTTCGTGTCGGACGTGGCGCAGTTCACGCCCAAGACGGTCGAGACGGAAGTCGAGCGTGAGAAGCTGATGTTCAGGGTTCGTGCCAGGATCGCGCCGGAGCTTCTGGAAAAGCACCTCGATCAGGTCAAGACCGGGCTTCCCGGCGTCGCCTGGGTGCGGCTTGATCCGACCGCGCCCTGGCCGATCGCGGCGCAGGGCAAGGGGCTGGAATGACCGGTCCCGGGCCGGTGGTTCGCGCAGAGGGGCTCTCGCTCCGCTATGGCAGGACCCGGGCCGTGGACGATGTTTCGATCGATCTGCCGGCAGGCCGTTCCGTCGGCGTCATAGGGCCGGACGGCGTGGGAAAGTCGAGCCTTCTGGCGCTGATCGTCGGGGCGCGGCGGATGCAGGAGGGGCGGCTGGAGGTGCTGGGCGGCGACATGGCGCGCGCCGGGCATCGCGCGCGGATTTCCCCTTGCATCGCCTATATGCCGCAGGGGCTGGGCCGGAACCTTTACCCGACGCTTTCGGTCCGCGAGAATGTCGATTTTTTCGGACGCCTTTTTGGCGAGGGCGCGCAGGAACGCGCGCAGCGGATCGATGAATTGCTAAAGGCGACCGGTCTTGCCCCGTTTGGCGCCCGCGCGGCGGCCAAGCTTTCGGGCGGGATGAAGCAGAAACTGGGCCTGTGCTGCGCGCTGATCCACGATCCCGAACTTCTGGTTCTCGATGAGCCGACCACCGGCGTCGATCCGCTGTCGCGGCGCGAATTCTGGGCCCTGATCGACCGAATCCGCGCTGATCGTCCGAACATGAGCCTGCTGGTGGCGAGCGCCTACATGGAAGAGGCCGCGCGCTTCGATCACCTGGTGGCGATGGACGCGGGCAAGGTCATGGCGACCGGCAGCCCGGCCGAAATTCTCGAGCGCACCGGTGCCGCCGATCTCGATGCGGCCTTCATCGCACTTCTGCCCGAGGAAAAACGCAGCCGCCACAAGAACCTGAGCATACCGCCGCGCGATCCGGCATTCGACGGGGAAAACGTCATCGAGGCCGAGAACCTTACCGTGCGGTTTGGCGATTTCACGGCTGTGGACCAGGTGAGCTTTCGCATCAGGCGCGGCGAGATCTTCGGCTTTCTGGGCTCCAACGGTTGCGGCAAGACCACCACCATGAAGGCGCTGACCGGGCTGCTGGAGCCGAGTGACGGCACCACGAGGATTTACGGCCGCAAGGTCGATGCCCATGACATGGCCACCCGCAAGCGCATCGGCTACATGACGCAATCCTTCTCGCTTTACTCCGAGTTGACGGTGCGGCAGAACCTTGATCTGCACGGGCGGCTTTTCGACATGACGCCCGCCGAGATCGTGCCGCGGATCGCGGAACTCGCCGTGCGGTTCGATCTTGAAGACGTGCTCGACAGCCTGCCCCTGCGCCTGCCGCTGGGTATTCGTCAGCGTCTGTCGTTGGCGGTCGCGCTGATCCATCGCCCCGAAATCCTGATCCTGGACGAGCCGACATCGGGGGTGGACCCGGTGGCACGCGATATATTCTGGCAATCGCTGATAGATCTGTCCCGAAACGATGGCGTGACGATTTTCATCTCCACCCATTACATGGCCGAGGCCACGCGCTGCGACAGGATTTCGCTGATGCACCAGGGCCGCGTGCTTGTCAGCGACACGCCCGAGGCGATCCGCGAGGAGGCCGGCGCAGAGACGCTGGACGATGCCTTTGTCCACCATCTGAAACGCGCGCAGGATCAGGATCAGGATACCCCGCCCGCGCCCGACACGAAAGAAGGGCTTCCCGCCGGGCCTGCCACTTTCGCCCGGCGGCGGCGCGGGGGATTCAGCCTGGCGCGGCTGCTGAGCTTTTCATGGCGCGAGTCGCTGGAGTTGCGCCGCGATCCGATCCGCCTGACGCTTGCCAGCCTTGGCAGCGTGA
>MDTD01123594.1_pt1 | contig 19915 bp, 21 predicted proteins | sample 811221 | NCBI WGS metagenome assembly MDTD01 (sample SAMN05326646, study PRJNA326480) | marine metagenome | isolation source: seawater | place: Pacific Ocean: South West | collected 2011
ACAGGCAAGACAGCGATTGCTGTTGACACCTTTATCAACCAGAAGGCCGTGAATGAGGCAGCTGGTGATGATGAAGGCAAAAAGCTGTTCTGTATTTATGTTGCTGTCGGTCAGAAACGCTCAACTGTTGCCCAGATTGTGCGCTCGCTTGAAGAAAATGGCGCGATGGATTATTCTATCGTGGTTGCGGCTACGGCGTCTGACCCTGCTCCGATGCAGTTCCTGGCGCCTTACACAGCCGCAGCGATGGGTGAATATTTCCGTGATAACGGCATGCATGCGCTGGTCGTGTTTGATGATTTGTCAAAACAGGCCGTGGCCTATCGCCAGATGAGCTTGTTGCTGCGTCGTCCGCCAGGCCGTGAAGCCTATCCTGGTGACGTTTTCTATCTGCACTCACGTCTGCTGGAACGGGCAGCGAAGATGAATGATGAAAATGGCGCAGGTTCGCTGACCGCTCTGCCGGTGATTGAAACACAGGGCGGTGACGTTTCAGCCTTTATTCCGACCAACGTGATTTCAATCACGGATGGCCAGATTTTCCTGGAAACAGACCTGTTTTACAAAGGTATCCGTCCTGCGGTGAATGTAGGTCTGTCTGTGTCTCGTGTGGGATCTGCTGCGCAGATTAAGGCGATGAAACAGGTTGCCGGTACCATCAAGCTTGAGCTTGCCCAGTATCGTGAGATGGCCGCGTTCGCGCAGTTTGCCTCTGATATGGATGCCTCAACACGCCAGCTTCTGGAACGTGGTGCGCGTCTGACTGAATTGCTGAAGCAGCCGCAATATTCGCCAATGCTGGTTGAAGAGCAGGTTGCGGTTATCTTCGCAGGTGTGAAGGGCTATCTGGACAATATTGACCTGGCGGATATCGGCCGTTTTGAAGCTGGCCTGCTTGATCAGCTTCGTGGGTCAGGAAAGAAGATTTTAGCTGCTATTCAGAGCGAAAAATCGATCTCTGAATCAACAGACAAAGAGCTTCATGATCTGATCGGGTCTTACGCGAAGAGCTTTGCCTGAGGAGAGATGTGAGCTGTGCCTCTGGCGCGGTTGACATGATGTGAGGAGCATACCAGATGCCGAATTTGAAGGATCTGAAAACACGGATTAACTCTGTGACCTCAACGCAGAAAATCACCTCTGCGATGAAGATGGTTGCGGCGGCTAAGCTGCGCCGGGCACAGGAAGCTGCTGAATCCGGCCGCCCCTATGCGTCGCGTATGCAGGCCGTGATTGCCTCACTGGCGGCAAAGGCAGACAAAAACTCTGCTTCTGAGCTGCTGGTCGGCCGGGCAACTGTAAAATCGCATCTTCTGGTGATCGTCTCTGCAGACAAGGGTCTGTGTGGCGGGTTTAACGGATCTGTTGCGCGGCTTGCCAAACAAGAAATTGAACGTCTTGAGGCTGCAGGCAAATCTGTTCAGGTGTATATTGTTGGCCGTAAGGCGGCAGACGCTCTTGGCGGTCTGATCACACAACGCACATTTGCCCGGGTTGAAGGTGTACAAGGCACCAATCTGGGCTTTGAAAGCGCAGGTGAAATTGCGGCGAAGATCATTACCGGTTTTGAAGATGGCCAGTTTGATGCGGTGTCTGTCATTTATAACCGCTTTGTGAATGCGATTACCCAGGAAGTAACGCATAAGTCACTTATTCCTGCCCAAATTGATGAAGAAGAGGCGGGTGCTGATGACACCGCCGCCTTTTATGATTATGAGCCTGAAGAGGCGGAAATTTTGAGCGCCCTTCTGCCCCGCAATCTGTCTACACAGATTTTCAGTGCTCTTCTTGAATCCTCAGCTGCTGAACTGGCAGCCCGGATGACGGCGATGGATAATGCGACCCGCAATGCGGGCGATATGATCGATCGCCTCACGCTCGTTTATAACCGAACCCGTCAGGCTAACATCACCAAAGAGCTGATCGAGATCATCTCTGGTGCTGAAGCGTTGTAACGGATTTTTGAATAGGCAAAAGACGCTGGAGTTGCAAACAATGGCAAAAAATGCAGTTGGAAAAGTCAGTCAGGTTATCGGGGCGGTTGTCGATGTTGAATTCGACGGCGCCATCCCGGATATCCTTAACGCCCTTGAGGTGGATAATAACGGCCAGCGTCTGGTACTGGAAGTTGCCCAGCATCTGGGTGAAAATACAGTCAGAACCATCGCTATGGACGCGACCGAAGGGTTGGTCCGCGGCACAGAAGCAACAGACACAGGTGGCCCGATCACCGTTCCTGTCGGCCCGGAAACACTTGGCCGGATCATGAACGTGATTGGTGAGGTTGTCGATGAAGGCAAGCCAATTAAAGCCAAGAAGAGCTATGCGATTCACCGCCCGGCCCCTGAATATGTTGACCAGTCGACAGAATCAGAAATTCTGGTAACCGGCATTAAGGTGATTGACCTTCTGGCCCCTTACGCCAAAGGCGGTAAAATTGGTCTTTTCGGTGGTGCCGGTGTGGGCAAGACCGTGACCATCATGGAACTGATTAACAACGTGGCGAAAGCCCATGGCGGTTATTCTGTTTTTGCCGGTGTTGGTGAGCGGACACGTGAAGGGAACGACTTGTACCATGAAATGGTCGAATCAGGTGTTATTAAAACTGATGGTGACGGCTCTAAGGCTGCTCTGGTGTATGGCCAGATGAACGAACCACCAGGTGCACGTTCACGTGTGGCGCTGACCGGTCTGACCCTGGCGGAATATTTCCGTGATGAAGAAGGCCAGGACGTGCTGTTCTTTGTTGATAATATCTTCCGCTTTACACAGGCGGGCTCAGAAGTGTCAGCTCTGCTAGGCCGGATTCCATCTGCGGTGGGTTACCAGCCAACATTGGCGACTGACATGGGCGCGCTGCAGGAACGGATCACCTCAACAAACAAAGGGTCAATTACATCTGTTCAGGCGATTTATGTGCCTGCTGATGACTTGACTGACCCGGCACCGGCCACATCCTTTGCTCACCTTGATGCGACCACAGTTCTGTCTCGTCAGATTGCTGAGCTGGGGATTTATCCGGCGGTTGACCCGCTTGATTCAACCTCACGGGTTCTGGATCCACGCGTTGTGGGTGACGAGCATTACAACACTGCCCGTGAAGTACAAGAAGTGCTGCAGCAATATAAGTCACTGCAGGATATCATCGCCATCCTGGGTATGGACGAGTTGTCTGAAGAAGATAAGCTGGTTGTGGCCCGGGCACGCAAGATCCAGCGTTTCTTATCACAGCCGTTCCATGTTGCTGAAGTCTTTACTGGCACACCTGGTGTGTTTGTGAGCCTTGAAGAGAACATCAAAGGCTTCCAGGGCATTGTCCGCGGTGATTATGATGACCTGCCTGAAGCAGCCTTCTATATGGTCGGCACAATCGATGAAGCGATTGAAAAAGGCAAGAAACTGTCTGCTGAGGCAGCCTGACGATAATTTTTCAGACTGCAGCATCAGCGCGCAAAAGATAAAGGTGAGTGGGCTATGGCCGAAACAACAATGATGGAACTTGTGACCCCGGGACGTGTTCTGGTCTCCAAGTCTGTTGAGATGGTTGTCATTCCAGGCAGTGAAGGATTCTTCGGTGTTCTTCCCCGCCATTCGGCCCTGCTCGCCAATCTTCAGCGCGGTGTGGTTGAGGTCTATGAAGGCGGTAAAGTTGTCGACAGGCTGATGATCGATGGCGGCATTGCTGACGTCACCCCAGAAGGGGTGACCATCCTGACCGAACGGGCAGAAGATCTGGGCAAGGCAAATGTCCAGGAAATCGCCGAGCGGGCTAAAGGTGCAGCAGACGCAGAAGCTGATTTCTTAAAAGAGGTTGAAGCCGCACTTTAACTGCCAACCGTCAGCTATATTTATATCAAATGAAAACTGGCCGGATGTCAGGGGCTGATCAACAGGTCCTTGAATTCGGCCATTATATTTGTATACACATCGCGTTTAAACGGCACCGCCCGCTGAATAAGCTCATCCGGGGACAGCCATTGCCAGCTGATAAACTCAGGATCTTCGGTCTGGATATTGATATCTGTGTCTTCACCTGTAAAGCGCAGGGCCACCCATTTCTGGGTTTGGCCGCGATACGCCCCTGACCATAGATTGTCAGCGAGAGGCCGCGGGATGTCATAATTCAGCCAGTCCGGGTGAAGACGCAGGATATCGGCTTTATTTGTGCCTATCTCTTCGCGCATCTCGCGGAAACAGGCGGTTTCAACATCCTCACCTTCATCAATACCGCCTTGCGGCATCTGCCAGGCTTCCGCCCGGTTATCCAGCCTCTGTCCACCGAAAATATCCCCTTGCTGGTTAATCAGCATAATGCCGACACAAGGCCGATAGGGCCGGTCCTGATAGCGGATCGAGGATGTGTTTGTCTGTTTCATATATGCTGATACCCTTGCCTTATGAATTTGCTGCCAGGGCAGAAAATACAGTTAACCCCCGCAACAGATCAATGGCCCGGGCCAACTGGTAGTCAACCTCAATCGGGTCTGCTGGCGGCTCAGGTGTATCCTCTGATGAGGCTGAGTTCTCGTCCTTGCTGTCCAGAGCCCCGCGCAGATCTTCCTCTCTGACCGGCCCGCCTTCCAGCTTTTCGATCCTGGCCAGGGCCACTTCAATATCAGGGCTGATGCCCTTGGCCTGAATAGACACACCAGAAGGGGTGAAATAACGGGCTGTGGTCAGCCGCATGGCCCCGTGTCCGGGCATCGGGGTGATGGTCTGCACAGATCCCTTACCGAATGAACGGGTGCCCATCACAATGGCCCGTCTGTGGTCCTTTAACGCGCCAGCCACAATCTCTGAGGCAGATGCTGACCCAGAATTAATCAGCACGACAATAGGCAGCCCGTCGCTGATATCGCCAGGGCGGGCATAGGCATGCTGGATATCACTTTCACCGCGACCGCGTGTAGAGACAATTTCACCTTCTTCTAAAAATGCATCAGACACTCTGATCGCTTCTGACAGTAACCCGCCTGGATTGTTGCGCAGGTCGATCACCAGCCCGGTCAGCCCTTCACTTGATTCGGCCTGCAGATCATCGAGCGCCTTTTGAAGGCCAGGTGATGTTTGCTCAGAAAAGGTGGTGATCCGCACATAACCGACACTGTCATACAGACGCGAGCGCACAGACCGGATTTTGATCTCATCTCTGGTGATATCAACCTCGAACGGCTCATCCTGAGCCCGCTGAACGGCGATTTTCACATTCGAGCCGATTGGCCCGCGCAGCTTCTCGACAGCTTCATTCAGGGTCAGCCCGACAATACTGACCCCGTCAACAGAGATAATCAAATCTTCAGGCTGCAGACCAGCTTTGTCTGCAGGCGTATCATCAATAGGCGAGACCACTTTGACAAAGCCGTTTTCCATCGTGACTTCAATACCCAGTCCGCCGAACTTGCCTTTGGTCTGCACTTGCATTTTCTTGAAATTATCATCAGGCAGATAGGCTGAATGCGGATCAAGCGAGGTCAACATCCCATTGATCGCCGCCTCAATCAGCTCCTGATCAGAAACCTGTTCAACATAATCACTTCTGACCCGCTGAAACACATCACCGAACAGGGTGAGCTGGCGATAGGTTTCGTCATTATTTGACTGGGCCCTTGTTGTGTAAGGTGCCGTCAGAAACAGCCCTGACGCTAGGATACAGATAAACGAAGTAACCACAAAAAATCGGTGTCTGGATATGAAAGTCATCGCAAAGGGGCCTTTTTTAAAGCTGCTGTTTTGTCAAAACGATCCGCGTAGACCTGGCCGGTCTGGTCATCATAGCTTCTGGTCTCTGTCCTGTCAGCGATAAAACAGTCCGGCTGTGTTCAAGCCGGCTGAATCAGTGACTGTCCGGTCATCTCCACAGGTTTGACGATACCCAGCAGATGAAGGATTGTCGGGGCCAAATCAACCAGACTGCCATCCTGCAACTTCTGTGCCGCCGCATCCTGTGTGTGTGAAACCAGAATACAGGGAACCAGATTGGTTGTATGGGCTGTATGTGGCGAATTTGCGGCCGTATCCCACATCACCTCACAATTACCATGATCAGCGGTTAACAACAGCGCGCCCTTGGCTGCTGTGACGGCTTTGGCGATTTGGCCGACCGCCTTGTCAACGGTTTCAACAGCCGTGACAGCTGCGCTCAGATCACCTGTATGACCGACCATATCGGGATTGGCGAAATTCACGATAATCAGGTCATGAGAGCGGCTGTTGACAGCGTCAAGCACTGCCGCCAGAACCTGCTGGGCAGACATTTCAGGCTGCAGATCATAAGTGGCCACCTGTGGAGAGTTCACCAGATGCCTGTCCTCTCCGTCAAAGGCGGCCTCATCCCCACCATTGAAAAAGAAGGTCACATGCGGATATTTTTCGGTTTCGGCTACTCTCAACTGGCGCAGCCCCGCCTTGGATACGGTCTCGCCAAGGCCGTTGCTGAGGTCTGGCGGCAGAAACAAAGGTGTCACCTTGTCTGTCAGGTCATCTGCAACAGGGGTCAGGCTGAGCAGGCCGGCTGAAAACAGCGTCTTACCGGCTGCATCAGGCAGATGACAGCCGGTTTTTTCAGGCCTCACCAGTGCGCGGAAAATCTGGCGTATGCGATCTACGCGGAAATTGGCAACAAACAGCCCGTCATCAGGCCCGGGGCCGGGATAACCATTAATACAGGTCGCGCTCACAAACTCATCTGTCTCGCCGCGCTCATAGGCCTGGTGCAGCGCATCCAGCGCATCTGTGGCCTGATAAGGGGCGTTTGCCGTGACCATCACATCATAAAAGGCCTGTGTTCTGTCCCATCTGTTGTCTCTGTCCATGGCGAAATACCGCCCGGTCACACTGGCGATGCGGCAGGTCTCAGGCAGGCTGGCCAGAAAGGCCGGCAACTCGTCACCTGCTGCCTTGGGCAGGGTATCGCGGCCATCTGTGATGATATGCAGCCATACCGGCACACCGGCCTGTGCCATGACCTCTGCAATCGCGGCGATGTGCTGGGTATGGGCATGAACACCGCCTCCTGAGGTCAGTCCGGTCAGATGCAGGCTGCCGCCGCTGGCGGCTAACTGGCTGGCCAGCTGAACAAGGGGCGCAAGACGGGCTAATTCCCCAGATATGCAGGCTGCAGAAATGCGCGGCAAATCCTGTTGAATCAGACGGCCTGAACCAATCGTCAGATGCCCGACCTCAGAATTGCCAGGCTGGCCTTCTGGCAGGCCTACGGCCTGTTCTGAGGCCCGTAACAGGCTGTTGGGGCAGGTGCGAATCAGCTGATCAAACACAGGCGTGTGCGCTTGTGCCACAGCATTAAAGGCCTGGCCTGAGCTGTTGCCCCAGCCATCCATGATACATAAGATTACCGGCGGTTTTGCTGTCATCTTTGTCGGTCCTGCCTTTTTCGCTTTATGGCTGGTTTTGGTTATATCGCCGGTTAAGGGTTCCAGCAAGAGATCACAAAAATCAGGGTGTGCCCCTGGGTCAGGCCCGGTGATAGGGATGCCGGGCCAGAATCATCTCTGCTCTGTAGAGCTGTTCAGCCAGCATCGCGCGGCAGAGCATATGCGGCCAGGTCACCCGGCCGAAAGAGATCAGCTTATCACAAGCATCCAGCAAATTCTGGTGATGTCCGTCTGCCCCGCCAACAGCGAAAAAACAGTGCGAGATGCCATCTGCCCGCCAGGTTCCGATGATGTCTGAAAGGTCTTCTGAGCGGATATTCACGCCGTTCGGATCAAGGCCGATCAGCTTCTTTGCTGAGCCCTGAGCCTGCTGAACATAATTCAGCATCTTGCGGCTTTCCTCTTCTGTTCTGGCTGGGCAAGGGGGCAGGCGGGAGTCAAATTCCTGTAATTTGGCGGGAAAAGGGCATCGCTTCAGCCAGTCTGCCCAGAGCTCAGCCTCAGGGCTTTTGCGGGCTTTGCCGATCGTCAATATCGTCAGCTTCATATGACCAGATGCCGGTATCGGCTAATCAGCATGTACGTGAACAATTTCATCAGTTGGTGCTGCGCTGTCCCACATCCGCTCTAGGGCATAGAATTCGCGCACTTCAGGGCGGAACAGATGCACGATCACCTCAGCGGTATCCAGCAAGACCCAGTCGGCCTGAGAAAGGCCTTCTTTGCCCAGAATAGAAACGCCAGATTTTTTCAAGTGAACTTCAAGATGTTCTGCCAGGGCCGCGACCTGACGCGACGATCCCCCAGAGGCAATGACCATGAAGTCAGCCATCGAAGATTTACCGCTCAGGGGAATGGAGACAATATCGATCCCTTTATTATCGTCAAGCGATTGCACCACTAGATCTTTGACCTGTTCAGGGGTTAGGTGCACAAAGACGTCTTTGGTAATGGTTTATCTCCTCATTTAAGTCTACCGATCACCGACTTACACCTTCAGGGTATCGTTTTTTCGCGTCTGGGGCAAGATATCATGCATCTGTCCGCCGCAGCGCGGTTGATGAGGCAGGATTACGGGCACCATGCACAAAGGCCCATCCGCGTGACTGACAGGCCAGACGGCGGGCTGTACGCCGCCGCCGCCGCCCCAGCAGGGCCGCCCCGCGGGACGTCAGGCTCTGATAGCTATAAGCTGGCCGGTTGATGACCAGAACCGGAACCTGTCTTGCCAGACCAAAAGCGTGATGCCAGTCAGGAAACTGAATCAGATTATCTGCACCCATAATCCAGACCAGCTCTGCCCGGGGGCAATGGCGGGCCAGTTTTGTCAGGCTGTCGGCTGTGAATTTCAACCCGTGCCGTTGTTCGAAATCAAGAATTTTTATCCAGCGATGAGGCTTGGCCACAGCCTGCGCACTGGCAATTCGGCGTGAAAAAGAGGCCATCTCATCAGAAGGTTTCAGCGGGTTTTGCGGGCTGACCAGCCACCACACCTCATCCAGTCTGGCGGCGCGCCGGGCATGAACAGCACTTTGCAGATGCCCGTTATGAGCCGGGTTGAATGAGCCGCCCATAATGCCTATTCGCCGCCGGTAGCTGTAATGAGGGCAGGCGGCTGATAACGGCGGCCGGTTGTCAGGCACGTGTCTGCCCTGCACCGCGAACAGCATATTTAAAGCTGGTTAACTGTGCCGCCCCGACTGGTCCTCTGGCATGCAGGCGGCCGGTGGCAATGCCGATTTCCGCGCCCATACCAAATTCACCGCCATCAGCAAACTGGGTAGAGGCATTGACCATCACGATCGCGCTGTCCACTTCATTTAAGAACCGTTCTGCTTCAGTTTCATCTTCTGTAAGGATGCTTTCTGTATGGCCGGACCCATAGCTGCGGATATGTTCAATAGCATCGCTCAGCCCAGCAACAGGTTTCACCGCAATCACCGGGGCCAGAAATTCACATCCCCAGTCAGCCTCTGTTGCCGGAACAACACGGTCATCACAAGCCGCAATCGCTTCTGTGCCGCGTACCTCGCAACCGCCATCAATCAAGCGGCTTATGATGGTGGTCATTTCAGCCATCGTCATTTCGCTGTCCATCAGCAGGGTTTCGGCAGCCCCGCAGATGCCCACCCGTCTCATTTTTGCATTAAAACAGATCTCAGCGGCTTTGGTCATATCGGCCTTGGCTGATACATAGATATGGCAGATGCCTTCCAGATGGGCAAAGACAGGGACACGGGCTTCGTCCTGAACAAGGCTCACCAGCCCTTTACCGCCGCGCGGAATAATCACATCAATCTGACCGGACGCGGCCAGCATCGCCCCGACCAGAGCCCGGTCAGGTGATGGGACGGTCTGAACCGCATCTTCTGGCAGCCCTGCGGCGGCCAGCCCGTCACGCATCAGACGGCACAACAGCTGGCTGGTTTCATGCGAATCACTGCCCCCGCGCAGGATCACAGCGTTCCCTGATTTGATACATAAGCCAGCAGCATCGACAGTCACATTCGGGCGTGATTCGTAAATCACCCCAATCACGCCCAGCGCGGTTGATATGCGGTTGATATCCAAACCGTTCGGACGGGTCCATCTGGCCAGCTCCACCCCCAGCGGATCAGCAAGCCGGGCGATATCTTCAAGCCCGGCCGCCATCGCTTCAATCCGGTCTTCGGTCATGGTCAGCCGGTCAATAAAGGCGTCTGTCAGCCCCGCCCGTCTGCCGCGATCCACATCTGTCTGATTGGCAGCCTCAATCTGCTGGCTGTTTTTGCGAATCAGATCAGCCGCCAGCATCAGCGCTTGGTTGCGGCGTTCGGTGTCAGCCTGGCCAAGCACAGCCTGTCCAGTTCTGGCCTTTGTTGCCATCTGGCTGATAAGCGCTGCCGCCTCTGACAGGCTGATGGGGGCTGTTTTGGTCTGAAGGTGACTGCCTGACATATCAAACGCCTCTTTTATCTTGGTCGAGTATCCATCTATTCATGATGCAGAACAAGATCATCTGCATGAATCAGCTCTGCTCGGCATTCATAGCCCAGTATCGCGGCGAAATCTGCGCTTTTTTGGCCTTTTACTTTCTCAGCCTCTGCTGAAGAATAGCCGGCCAGCCCGTGACCCAGTTCCTGGCCTGACTCCGCAACGATAACAACTAAATCACCTCTGTCAAACTGACCAGAAATTCCGGTTATGCCAACCGGCAGAAGGGATTTTCCCTGCCGCAGGGCGGATTGGGCACCAGCATCAACAGTGATGGTTCCTTTGGGATCAAGCGCGCCGGCAATCCAGCTTTTGCGCGCCTTGATAAGAGAGGTCTGCGGGTGAAAAAAGCTGCATTTCGCACCATTCATCAGCGCGGACATAGGCCGGCTGTCAACACCTTTACAGATGATCATGCCCACACCGGCAGCAGAAGCAATGCGGGCGGCGGCCAGTTTGGTGGCCATACCGCCTGAGGCAAATTCGGCATTGGCATCACCGCCCATCGCCAGAATATCAGGTGTAATCTCAGGAATATCAGCAATATGCCGGGCGGTGTCTGTGCGATGCGGGTTGGCGGTATAAAGCCCGTCCACATCAGACAATAAAATTAACAGATCAGCAGACACCATGGCAGCCACCCGGGCGGCCAGCCTGTCATTATCCCCGAAACGGATTTCATAAGTTGTGACTGTGTCATTTTCATTGACCACAGGCACCACCCCCAGATCAAGCAGGGTCTGTATCGTGGCCCGGGCATTGATATGACGACGCCGGGTTTCAGTATCATCCGGGGCCAGCAATATCTGGCCTGCCCGCAAACCCACATCTGCTAGCGCTTCTGACCAGAGCTGGGCCAGTTCCACCTGGCCGGTGGCCGCGGCGGCCTGTTTTTCTTCCAGCCGGATGGACCGGGCGGTCAGGCCAAGATGACGACGGCCAAGCGCAATAGAGCCTGAAGAGATCAGAACCACCTGCGCGCCTTGTGCACGCAATTTGGCGACATCTTCTGCCAGCGCGCGCATCCAGTCTTTCCGGGCTTCTCCTTTTGCCGGATCAAACAGCAGGGCAGAGCCGATTTTGATAACAATCCGGCCAGCTTTGGCGATACGATCAGTAATCATGGTCATGATCTCTAGCCCTGTTCATGTGGCGTCCAGGCCACCTTATCAGCGGCGGCCTGTTCTGCCTCAGCCTTGCTTTCGGTAATCATTTCCTGGACGGCCCGCAACACCTCAGTCACCCCGTCATGGCTGACAGAAGACATATACAGGATTTTGCCTGCTCCTGCTGCTTGCAGCGCATCACGCACTTCATCAAGATAATCTGTCGGCGCGGTGTCGCATTTCGATAAGACCAGCACTTCGGGCTTGTCTGCCAGCACATCTGCATAGGCTTCAACCTCACGCCGGACAATCTGCCAGCTTTCCACCGGATCATAGGCTGAGGCATCAATAAGATGAAGCAGAACACGGCACCTTTCCACATGGCCTAAAAACCTATGGCCAATGCCTGCGCCCTGATGCGCTCCTTCGATAAGACCGGGAATATCGGCCATCACAAATTCCTGGCCGTCAATCCCGACCACCCCCAGATTCGGGTGCAGAGTGGTAAAAGGATAATCAGCGATTTTTGGACGCGCAGCAGAGACCACAGATAAAAAAGTCGATTTTCCGGCATTTGGCAGACCCAAAAGACCGGCATCAGCGATAAGCTTCAGCCTGAGCCAGATCCACATCTCGCTGCCTTTTTCACCAGGCTGGGCTCTGCGCGGTGCCTGATTCGTCGAGGATTTGAAATAGGCATTTCCTTTTCCCCCGATACCGCCTGAGGCCAGAATCACTTCCTGACCTTCTTTGGTCAGATCAGCCAGCACAGCCTCACCATCATCAGAGATAATCTGGGTGCCCACAGGCAGGTTCAGAATCACATCCTTGCCGCGCCCCCCTGATCGGTTACGGCCAGCCCCGGGGATGCCTGAATCAGCCTTGAAATGTTGCTGATAGCGATAATCAATAAGGGTGTTCAGACCGCCAACGCAACGGGCAATAACATCGCCGCCCCGCCCGCCATCACCGCCGTCAGGACCGCCCATCGGCACATTCGCTTCACGCCGGAAACTGACAGAACCTGGCCCGCCATTTCCAGAGCGAATAAAAATCTTTGCCTGGTCCAGAAATTTCATAAAACATGCCTTTATCATAAAGGGTGAGTGGCTGCGGGTAGTCCTGTATCAGACACCAAAAATTAAAAAGGGGATTTGCCCTGTAATGGGCCATCCCCTTTTGATCTCGCTTGCCGCGCATATATTGCGCAGACTTTGTGTGATCGGCGTCTCAGCCTCTATTCAGCGGCTTTTGCCTGTTCCTGAACAGATACAAACATGCGCTTTCCGGCTCTCTGGCGGAAGCTGACATGACCGTCACATAAGGCGAACAGGGTATGATCCTTGCCCATGCCCACATTTTCACCCGGGTGGAACTTTGTGCCGCGCTGCCGGACAATGATGTTGCCCGCGATTACGGACTCGCCGCCAAATTTCTTCACGCCTAACCGGCGTCCGGCTGAATCACGACCGTTTCTGGAGCTACCGCCTGCTTTTTTATGTGCCATGCTCTGCTCTCCTTAACCTTAATCTGACTTCTTAGCCGCTGCCTTTTTTGGGGCAGCAGCCTTCTTAGCAGCTGTTTTCTTCGCTGCGGTCTTTTTTGCAGCTGGTGCCTTTTTGGCGGCTGCTTTCTTTTCCGCTGCAGGTTCAGCTTCAGCTGTTTTCGGTGCAGCCGCTTTTTTCGCTGGCGCAGCGGCTTTTTTCGCTGAGGTGTTGATATCTGTGATCTTCAGCAGCGTCAGGTCCTGTCTGTGACCTTGCGTGCGGCGATGATTCTTACGACGCTTGCGGCGGAAGATAATGATTTTCGGCCCGCGGGTCTGGCTGACCACCTGCGCTTCAACAGACGCATTGGCCACAACAGGCGTGCCGACGGTTACATTGTCGCCTTCACCCAGCAGCATCACGTCAGACAGAGTGACTTTCTGGCCCTCTTCTGCATCCAGCTTTTCCACAAGGATGGTGTCATCCTTGGCTACGCGGTACTGTTTTCCGCCTGTTTTCACCACAGCGTACATGGCGATCATCCTATTCCTAATTTAAAATTATTGTTACCTGTACAGCCTTGCTGTGCAGATATCTTATGCTGACCATAGTGTTAATATTCAGGCAGCAAGCCATATTGAGGGCTCGGAATACACGCCTTTGCCCCCTGATGTCAAGTCAGAACTGTGGTTTAGGGGCAACAATATAGCCCAAATCTGAAGAGGAAGAGCATGGTGATGCTCAGCCTCCGGCGAAATGCCTGTTCCGGGCCGGATCAAACGGGGTCTGGCCCATTTCCAGATGCAGCTGATCACCATGATAAGGATGGGCGCGTGCCACCTCTTCATTCAGCTCAACCCCCAGCCCCGGGGCAGTGGGAATCAAAACACGGCCCTTGTCTATCTCTATCTTGCTGGACAGCAGCTCGGCATGAAACCCGTCCATCTTGTCGATCATTTCAATAATCAGGAAATTTGATGTGGCCGCAGCCAGCTGGATATTGGCGGCAGCCACTATCGGCCCGCAATATAAATGCGGGGCAATCTGGACATGTTTAACCGCGGCCATGGCCGCGATTTTAGCCCCCTCACGCAGGCCGCCCGCCCGGCCCAGATCAGGCTGTAGGATGGCCGCCGCGCCATGATCCAGGATAGCGGCGAATTCAGCTGCACTGCATAAGCGCTCACCAGTGGCCACCGGAACAGATGAGGCCCGGGCCACCTTCGCCATTTCAGCCGGATTATCCGGCGGAACCGGTTCTTCAAACCAGAGCGGGTCATAAGGTTCGATCTGCTCGGCCAGACGGATCGCTCCGGCGGCTGTGAACTGGCCATGTGTGCCAAACAGCAGATCAGCCTTATCCCCAACCGCCTCGCGGATATGCCGGCAAAACGCAGCAGACCGGCTTAAGGCCTCTCGGTCAGGCATCCGCCCGTCAAACACGGTATATTGACCGGCAGGGTCAAATTTTACAGCTGTAAAACCTTCGGCGACTTTCTCAGCAGCCCGTTCAGCAGAAGCAAGGGGATCAGCATAAAAAGCGGCCGCATCCTGGCTCTCATCAGGGTAGAGATAGGTATAGCAGCGCAAATCATCATGCACCCGCCCGCCCAGCAAATCATAACAGGGCATATCATGGGCTTTGCCGATAATATCCATACAGGCCATTTCCAGGCCGCTGACCACCCCCATCACGGTGGGATCAGGCCGGTGGGTGAAGCCGCTGCCATAGGCCCGCCGCACAAACTGTTCAATCTGGTGCGGGTCAGCCCCAGCCAGATAGCGGGCAAACATATCTTCAGCCAGATTTGCGGTCAGATGAGGTGAGAAGCTGGCCGCGTAAATTTCGCCATACCCAACAATGCCGCAAGCTGTTTTCAGCTTTACAAAAATGAAATAGCGCCCGCCCAGTGATGGCGGCGGATTACCGACCACAAAACTCTCACAATTCTCCAGTTTCATGAATGATGCGCCCCCTTGTCTGAACAGGCCGTCTGACCACAGCTTTTTGCCTCAAAGTCTGAAGCGGGCCCTACCGGTTGTCAATTGCTCAACAAGGGCTGGCCGCGGCCACCTGATTTCAGGTTTGATTTCAGTTTGAAAAAGTGGTTAATGCGGTTACGGTTGACGTTTAGACATCAGCTTGAAACGGCAAGGAGCTTTGTTCATGAACACACTTATCGCCTTTGCCCGCCAGCATATTCTTTTATTCGGGGCGGCAAAATTTCTGGCTGGGCTGGCCATCGGCTTTGCGCTGGGTATTTATACACTGCCTATTCTCACAGCTGAAACCGGCCTCAGCACAACTGAACTTGTTCAACTGAAAGCGAATGCACAAGAAACCGTTCGCACCGGTGAATTCAGCCGTCAAAATCCCGGCTCGGATTTTCTGCATTGGGGGGAAGGGACCATTCATGTGACAGACAGCCGGATTTGGCTGGATGGCGAAGTGGCCCCCGGCCCGGATTACCGGCTCTATCTGACCAAGATGCAGGTTTCTTCAAAACAGGAATTTCTGGACATCAAGGATGATGCGCTTCAGATCGCGCCGATTAAAGCGTTTCGGAATTTTTCGGTCAGTGTGCCTGCAGGTGTGGCCACAGGTGATTATGGCGGCATCATTGTCTGGTGCGAAAGGTTCGGCGCGTTCATCACCTCTGCGTCACTGAACTAGCGTCTCCATCAGCCAGAACGCGGCCCGTTCACCAGACAGAAACGCATCTTCTGCCCGGGCCCCTGATCCGCGTCTGCCGTTGTCACCTTCTGCAGGATGCCAGTCTCCGGCAACGGTTATGGTCCCGCCTTGCTGGCGCGAAAAGAACGGGTCTTGTTCTGCACAAGGCTGTTCAACTTTGGCATAACGCCATCTGTGTGCGGCCTGATAGGATGGTTCAGGCAAATTTATCTCACATTCAGCTGCAAAGGCGGCCAACAGGGAGTCGCAAATAACCTCACGCGGATCTTCAAGATGGGCTGTTGAAAAACTCGCGCTCGCCTGAAGTGTCAGGGCAGATAGGCCGTTTGCGTCTGGCCGTTGTCCTTCATAAGTGGCCCAGCCCAGCACGCCGGTTTGCTTCTGAACAGGGGCGGCAGGCAGGTCAAGCGGGTCTGCAAAGCCCGCCATTACGGTCCAGCAGGGAGCATAGATAACCTCTGCTGCCGCTGCCGCCAGGCTGGGGGCCGCTGTGGCCAGCAGGCGGGCTGTTTGCGGGGCCGGGCAGGTGACCAGCAGATGCGGGCACATGATCTGTTGCTGGTTTGACAGGCTGAGGATGGTCAGCCCGTCCGGGCTACGGGTAATCTGCTCAACTTCAACATCTTGTGTGATTTGCAGACCTTGTCCCATAAATTCAGCCAGGCCGCGCATGGCCGGTGTGCCGGATAAGGCCCCCTCGCGCCCGTCAAGCGGCCATTTGGCCAGCTTGCCAGCAGCCTCTGCAGCCTCACAAACAGCAGCAAAGCTCTTGGTTCGGGCGGTGATAAACTGGGCGCCATGATTAAACAGGAATCCGTCTGCGCGCCGGGTTGACATCCGCCCACCTATCCGGCGGCCTTTATCAAGGATCATGACCTGATGGCCGGCCTCCTGCAACAGCCGTCCGGCTCTGAGCCCGGCAAGGCCTGATCCGATAATTACAATTTTTTCTGTCATGGGGATGTTTGGCATCCTGTCTGTTTATTGTCTGCTCTTGACTGTAAAGATAGATAGCAACAGGATGAGGGCAAGATGGCGGCCGGATCAGACTTAACGCCTCGTCGCTATGCCCTTTTTTGTTATTCTTTACATGGCCTGATGATGCTCCCTGACCTGCCTGATCTTGCGTCTCTTGAACTTCCCGGACCTGCAGGCCTTAACGCGGATGTCACTTTGCAGATATATCAGGCCCTGCGCCCGTCGCTGCCTGATGCCCGGCCCGCTTCTCATCACAAGGCTGACCGCCTGATCGACTGTCTGGACGCGTTTGATGCGTTTATTCTGGATGGGTTTGGTGTGATTAATGTGGGGATGGATAAGATCACCGGTATTGATGAGTTTTTTGCTGCTGCCAAAGCCAAAGGCAAACCTGTTGTGATTCTTACTAACGGGGCCAGCAACCCCTCAGATATCGTTGCACAAAAATATCTGAACTGGGGGCTGCCGGTCACAATTGATGAGGTTATCTCCAGCCGGGATGCGCTGGCTTGCTCTCTGCCTGCTGATCAGCCGCACCGATCTGGTTTGCTGCAGCTTGACCACACCACCGCTGCTCTTGACGGCGTGAAGGTTTTGCAGGCTGGTCAGTACCGCCAGTTTGATGAGGCAGAAGGCTTTGTCTTTCTTGGCAGTGTCGGCTGGGCAGAACAGGACCAAGCCCAGCTTGAAGCCAGCCTGACCCGGAAACTACGGCCGGTATGGGTTGGCAATCCTGATGTCAGTGCCCCGCACCCGACTCAGTTTTCATCAGAGCCGGGCTATTGGATGGCCAGAGCCATGCAGGCTGTCCCTGACCTGCGGCCGCGCTGGTTTGGCAAGCCGCATGCCCCTGCCTTTCAGCTGGCCATTGATCAGGTTAACCGCCTTGCCGGGCGTCCGCTGCCGATGCGCCGGATCGCTATGGTCGGAGATTCGCCGCATACCGATATTCTGGGTGGGTCAGCCTGCGGGCTGGGCACAATATTGGTGACCGCTTATGGCTTGCTGCGGGACCATGATGCTGATCATATCTGCAGCCAGACCGGCATTTATCCTGACTGGCAGGTCAAATATATCTGAGCCCGGGCACTGTTCATCCAGTCTGCTGACTGGTTTGTATAATAAGTAAGCTGTCTGTCACTTCAGGCAGGCGGGCAGACAAAACAAACAGGAGCAGGAGATGACGAGCCCAGGAAAAATTCTGGTGACGGGCGGTGCAAAACGTATAGGTGCAGCCCTGTCCACAGCCTTGGTGGCGTCAGGCTGGAAAGTGGTTCTGCATTATAATCAGGCGGCTGAGGATGCGGAAATGTTGTCACGTGAGCTGCTGGCAAAAGGCGGTCTGGTGGAGACAGTTCAGGCTGATCTGGCAAATCCGGCAGATCTGTCTTCTTTGATGGATCAAGCAACAAAGACCGGGCCTTTGGATGCGGTGATCAATAACGCCTCTCTGTTTTCCTATGATGATTCGCGCACGGTGTCTGCTGGCCAGATTGACCAGCATATGGCGGTCAATCTTACCGCCCCTGCTTTGCTGACCCGCGCGCTGTTTGATCAGATGCCCCCAGATCGTCAGGGGGCGGTCATTAATATGCTGGATGCCAAGCTGTTTGGCATTAACCCGGATTATTTCAGCTATACCTTGTCAAAAGCAGCCTGCCATACATTGACTCAAATCGCGGCTCAGGCCTATGCACCGCGTGTACGCGTGAATGGCATCGCCCCGGGCATTGTGCTGCCGTCAGGAGGCCAGACTGAAGCTGAATTTCGCCGCTCACACAAACGCAATCTGCTTGGACAAGGCGCGCAGATAAAAGAAATTGTCGCTGCAATGCAGTTGCTGCTTGACACAGCCTCTATCACGGGAGAAGTCATCATTCTGGACGGCGGCGCCCATCTCCAGCCGCCCGCACGTGATGTTGCGTTTTTATGATGAGGCTTGTTGTTTTTAAGGAGCAGGATAATGGCTGAGGCACTGACAAGGCGGTTTTTGCTGACTGGAATAGAGACCACCTGTTCGATTGGTATTCATGACTTCGAACGGGCCGCCCCGCAACGGGTGCTTGTTGATGTTGAAGTTTTGCTGGCCGCTGACAAAGAACCTGAAGCTGACCATATTGACGATGCGCTGAATTATGATGATATCCGCCAGACAGTTGTTGATATTGCTGAATCACGGCATTTTGATCTGCAGGAAACATTAGCCAGAGTTGTGTTTGATGCGGTCAGATCGATGAAAACCGTAACCGGGGCGCGGGTGCGCACAGCCAAGCCGGATGTCTATAAAGATGTTGCTGAAGCGGCGTATCAGTTATCTGATCTGCCTGGCTAGGCTGGCCGGCCTTCTGTTCAGGCGATCATTTCCTTGCGATGACCGAGTCTGTTATGATGTCTTGATAAGGGCTGCGGCCGCTTAAAAGAATAGGCACCAAAACATGAGCTGGGACATTACAGATACTGACAATTATTACCGGACCCCGGAAGGCCGGCTTGTTGCTGATATTCTGATTACAGATTTGGCCGCTCTGCAGGGCGGCGATGCGGCCGCGCTGGACCCGGATAAAACAGATCATCTGGCCGTTGGCTATCCGTTTCCCCTGATCCCTGAAACCGCCTGCCCGCCTGTCTTCATGCTGTCTGAAACAGGTGTCCTGTCCTGGGCAGGCGAGGCAGGGGTGATCACCGCCTGTATAGACAGTGTGTCCTGGCCATGTGCAACAGATATGTTTGACCGGATTTTCATCAGCCATGCGCTGGAACATGTGGCGGACAAGGGTGCGTTTTTAGCTGAGGTCTGGCGGTGTCTGAAAGGTGAAGGGGAGGTTGTGCTTGTTGTGCCGCACAGACGAAGCCTGTGGGCGCGCGCAGACAAAACACCCTTTGGCCAGGGCACCCCTTTCAGCCGCCGCCAGCTAAAGCTCGCTCTTGATCAGGCCGGGTTTGATCAGATTAGCATAAAACACAGCCTGTATATGCCGCCATTTGGCCGGCGCCTGCCTCCGGCGATGCGCAGGCGGTTACATCATGCGGGCCGCATCGGTTGGGCTATGTTTGGCGGTGTATTGCTGGTCAGGGCAAAAAAACGACTTTATTCAGCACATCAGCAACCCAGTCATGCATTGCGGCGCAAAGTCAGGCAGTTTATGGTAAGACAGCCTGCCGGGGCTGTAACGCCGCTTCGCAGGGATAGTAAAGGGTTGTGAAGGGGCTTAAGGCAGTAGGTGATGGATGATGATCTGACGCGCTTGCGCACGCAAATTGACCAGATTGACCAGCAAATTCTGA
>MDTD01183171.1_pt1 | contig 19907 bp, 16 predicted proteins | sample 811221 | NCBI WGS metagenome assembly MDTD01 (sample SAMN05326646, study PRJNA326480) | marine metagenome | isolation source: seawater | place: Pacific Ocean: South West | collected 2011
ATTAACGGTATTCCTGCGGGTATTTATGATGTGGATGTTTTTGACGACAATGGTTGTCTTTCTGAGCTACAAGTGGAAATCATAGAGCCTTTAACACCTATTACCTTAAGTGAATCCCACACAGATGCCTTGTGTATCGGGGGAAATCAGGGTGCGATTGATTTAAGTGTGAACGGAGGGACTCCAGGGTATTCAATTGTATGGAACAATGGAGAAACTTCTGAAGATATTGTTGAACTTGTCGCAGGAATCTATACGGCTCAGGTCACTGATGACCATGGTTGTGTAGATAGCCTTTCAATTGAAATTCTCGACCCCTCTAACACCATGCAGCTTTCTGTGAGTGAAACCGATGTGCTCTGCTTTGGAAATAACACCGGAGAAATTGATCTTACCGTAGTCGGTGGTGCAGCACCCTACAGTTTTAGCTGGTCGAATTCAGAAACGACAGAAGACCTTACAGGACTATTGGCTGGTAATTACTTTGTTATTGTTCAGGACAATAACCTTTGTGAGTCGTTTATCTCAGGATTTATTGAAGAACCTGACGCCTCTATTTCAGCAAGCGATACGCTAACTCATGTTCTGTGTAGTGGGGATTCAACGGGAGTCATTCTCATTGAAGCCGCAGGAGGAACAGCTCCTTACACCTATCTATGGGATAACGGTGAAACCACCACTCAGATTGATTCATTACCCATCGGAGACTATACGCTCACCATTACAGACGACCACCTCTGTACACAAGACTTTACCTATACCATTACCAGTCCTTCTGCTGTCTTTATTGATACTACAATTACCCTAGTGAGTTGCTTTGGTGATGATGATGGTGCAATAGATACAAATCCCTCAGGAGGCATACCACCTTACTCATACCTCTGGAGCAATGGAGAGACCACACAAGACATCGATACACTTGTTTTTGGAAATTATACCCTTACCATTACAGATGATAACGGATGTATCACTCAGGAAACCTTCTTGGTTGACCAGCCAGCAACTCCTGTCACAATCACAGATAGCTCAGGAAACATCTCCTGCTTTGGAGGAAACGATGGATTCATCGATATTACCGTAAGCGGAGGAAACGGAGGGTATGTTTTTGATTGGAGTAATGCTTCGGTGAGTGAAGATCTTACAGACCTTTTTATTGGAGTATATATCATAGAGGTTGAAGACAGCAAGGGCTGTATTGAAAGAGATACCATAGAGCTTACCCAACCCTTGGCACCACTTTCACTGACCACAGAGATGACTCCTGTGATTTGTTTCTCAGAGGCCAATGGTACAGCCATTGTGGTTGCCGATGGAGGAACAGCCCCTTATTCGTATTTGTGGTCGAATGGAGAAACTACATCACTGATTACAGATCTCATTATTGGAGATTATTCCGTTGTGGTAACCGATTCTTTGGGATGTATAGATTCTAGTAATGTTACTGTTACAGAGCCTCCCTTACTTACTGCAACAGCAGACTCCATTGATGTACTCTGTTTTGGGGATTCGACAGGAAGTGTTTCTGTGGTTGCACTTGGAGGAGTAGGTAATTACTCTTATATATGGGATACAGGTACAGCAGACACTACAGCCATTGTGGATTCACTTCCTCAAGGAATTTACACTGTTATTGTAACGGATGCCAACGGATGTACAACCACTGCCAGTACCATCGTCAATCAACCCGCAGCTCCCCTCACAGGAGATCTCGTTATAGTGGATAACCTTTGCTTTGGAGAGTCATTTGGAAGTATTGATGCAACGATCAATGGAGGCGTATTGCCTTATGTTTACTCTTGGTCAAATGGTGAAACTACGGAGTATATCGACAGTCTTGCCAATGGATCATACACCCTTACAATTACAGATTCTAATCTTTGTGTGCTGATTCTTGACACCGTCATCACTTCACCATCAGAAGTAACCATTACTCACATACAAACCAATGTGAGCTGTTTTGGAGGAAGTGATGCCACTATTGATCTGACAGTGATAGATGCCACACCTCCCTTTAGCTATTTGTGGAATACAGCAGATACCACTGAGGATTTAGATAGTCTTTCCGTAGGTGTTTATGATGTTATTATTACAGATAGTAATGCTTGTGAAGATGTATATACTGTTACCATTACTGAGCCTTTAGCTCCTCTTCAGCTCAGTGCTGATTCCATTAATGTAGCTTGCTTTGGAGACTCTACAGGATCCATTGATTTGAGTGTCTTTGGAGGAACTCCCGGATATGCCTATAGCTGGAGTAATGGAGACACTCTTCAGGATCTCTCCGATATCCCAACAGGAAGCTATCAAGTCTTTGTAACAGATACCAATGCTTGTCTAGATTCATTAACGATGTTTATCGATCAACCCCTCGCACCTATCGAATTAAGTACCACCCAGGTGGATATTCTTTGCTTTGATGATTTTACAGGAGAAATCGATTTAACAGTAACAGGAGGGACTCCTGCAACTTCAGGATATATTTACGACTGGAACAATGGAATTTTTTCCGATGAAGACCTTAATGGCATTCCCTTTGGAACCTATGAGGTCCTCGTTACAGATTCATTGCTCTGTAGTGATTCACTAACAATAACCTTGACACAGCCCCAAGCGCCTATTGATATCCAATTTGATATTCTTAATGTTTCTTGCTTTGGTGATTCCACGGGAACAGTTAGTGCAAGCATTAGTGGAGGAACCGTTCCTTATACATGGTCTTGGGATCTTCCCATTACAGATACCACGCTCTTTATAGATTCTCTTCCCGCTGCGGGATATATTCTTAACGTAACTGACAGCAACAGCTGTACCTATTCAGAAACGGCGGTAGTGAATCAACCCTCAGGGCCTTTAAGCTCTGATTATGTAGATGTACAACCTTCTTGTTTTGAGTACAGTGACGGTTCATTGACGCTCATTCCTTCAGGTGGAACACCTGACTATTCCTATTTGTGGAGTACCGGAGACACTACTCTTGTGATTGATTCACTCACGACAGGAAACTACAGTGTAGAGATTCTCGATGCGCTTGGTTGTTACTTTACCATGGACATCTTTTTAGAAGAGCCACCAGAGCTTCAAATCTCTTTTGATGTCGACAGCCTTGTAGGGTGTAGTCCTTTCTCAGTATCTTTCACCAATACCTCCAATGCCACAGCAGACTGTCAATGGGACTTTGGTGATGGAAACACCTTCTCGGGATGTGAAGACGTCATCAATGTCTATGAGGATGGAGGTACTTATACCGTCGCTTTGACGGCTTATGATGATAACGGATGTTTTAACGATGTGACCTACAACGATTTCATTACCGTTTATCAAACACCAACATCAGCAATGAATATTGAACCCCAAATTCTCTATCCTGAAACACCAACAACAAACATTACCAATACTTCTGAGGGAGCAAGCATGTATGTTTGGAACCTTGGAGACTCGCCACAAGACAATGGTTTCTTTGAGCCTGGAGAATATACCTATCCTGCCAATGTGCTCGATACCTTTATCGTTACATTGATAGCGGTAAGTGATGAAGGGTGTACCGATTCAACGTCCTCATTTGTGATCTTCAGTAACGACCCTTTCTTTTTTGTACCCAATACCTTTACGCCTGACGGAAACAACTCAAACGATGTTTGGATACCCGTATTCTCAAGCCCTGATGACGTTGATCAATATGATCTACAGATTTATAACCGATGGGGACAGCTCGTCTTTCAAACCAATCAAGTTACTTATGGATGGAACGGAATGGCCCATAACAGTGGGAATATCGCTCAAGATGGAGTGTATACATGGAAGATGTCTTTTAAATGGTACGATCAAAGAAGATTCCAGCTTACCGGACATATCAATTTGATTAAATAATCTCAGTGATTTCATATTGAATGCATTTTAAAAAACCGTAGTTTAGCTTTCATATAAAAACACATGACCTTATCATTTAAAAACAATAATATCTCGAAAAACCAACTCATTCGTTATGCTATATTGGTCTATTGGTCTATTTTCTGGCTTTTCAATATTATTGACAAAATTATTGGTGGTAGTTTATTTTTATGGGTGGGTAGAGACCGCTTTGCTCAGTTCCAAAAGTTCTTTGCGTCCGTAGGTATTGAGTCACCAATTATTGCGGATATTGCTCTTGTATTTACCGCTGGTTTAGAGGTTTTTGCATTTGTTTTTTTTACGGGTTCATTGATTCATTTTTTTAGAAAAAAGTGGGAGAAAAGTCGTTCTTGGTTTTTTATAGGAATCTGTTTTACACTTATCACATTTACCGCTTTTTCAATTGGAGATCATGTTTTTGGTGATCGATTTGAGCTTCTCGAACACACCCTGTTTTGGTTCTTAACTCTATTTTCTTGGGTTGTTTTCATTCGTTTAGATTCAAAACAAACTGGTGACATTATAGTTCCTAATAAAAAGCAAATCGCCGGAGCATCAATCTTTTCCATTTTATTAGTTTGCGTTACGAGCGTATCTATTTTTAATTACAACGAAAATTATTTTTACCGTAGAACAACGGCTCTACCTGCCGAACAAGTAGGAGAAAACATTTACAAAGTATCTTTTCCTTTTCTTGGAGGAAGTACTGTATTTGAGAAATCGATAGAAAAATTTAAAAATGAGCACCCTTCAAAAAATATCGATCATATTTATACTGTACCTGACCCATTAAGATTAAAAAAGGCAGACGGATTAATTTTTTACATTCTAACCCAAGATAAAAAATGAAAGAAAGAACAATCATACGGCTTTCAATTCTAACTTTTTGGACTTTTTTTTGGGGACTAAGCGTTACCGACAAAATCATACCTGATGTTCATCACTTATGGGTAGGAAAAGACTTTTTTGCCTTATTCGTAAAGTTTTTTGGTTCACTAGGCCTCAAGGAACCGATTTTTGCCACACTTGCCTTGGCTCTTGTATCAGCATTGGAAGTCTTAAATTTTGTGTTTTATCTTCTATCGATTGTAAATTTTGTAAAAGGCAAAGAAGCTCTTTGTGAAAAATGGTTTTTTCGAGCGATTTTTTCATCCATTACCTTGTTTGCCCTTTTCTCGATTGCAGACCAGGTTTTTGGAGATCGATTTCAACTGCTTGAACACGGTTTGTTTTGGTTAGTATTAATGGCATCATGGATATTGTTCAAAAACATTTCGGATTTAGAAGAAAAAATATTTTCTTCTAAAACATCTATAGATCTAAAGATTGCTGTGGGCATTGGAATATGTTTTACTATCATAAGCTCCATTTTTATATTTGACTTTTCCAATAAAACTTTTTCTAACACAGATTCGCCTGTAACGGGGATAGAAGTTGTTGATGGGGTCTATAAATTTGATTTCCCTTTTTTAGCAGACAAATTGGTTTGGGAAAAAACCATCAATACATTCAAAAAATCACATCCAGAGCTTAAAATAAATTACATCTATACAGGACCATCCGAACTCAACTCCAAGAAAAAAACGCATATGTTGCTTTATGTGTTCACAGAAGAATCAACTCCAGTTATTTCCAAATAACCAGATTGTGGGTTAAACTTATCTATTTATTTTGGATAAATTCGCTGGATTGTAACTTCGATAGGTCAAAAATCGAATTGGGACGTGGCTGCCATTTTAACATAGGAAGAAAAATTGTCGTAAATGCAACTAAAAATAAAAGAGGAAAATGAAATAATTAGGGCTTTATGAATAGATTGAATCATTTAATTATGTATCAAATTGAAATGAAAAGTATACTTACAATTATATTATTTATGAATTTTTTAGTCTTCACATCATGTGATAAAAATGATTATTCATGTGAAACAGGTGAATGGATAGAAGGCTGTGTACATACGGAAGAGTATGCCCCGGTTTGTGGATGCGATGGTGTCACCTATAGCAATTCAGGTTCGGCTACTTGCCATGGAATTTCAGACTACACCGAAGGTGAATGTCCGTAAAATGAATTTATTCAAGGATATGTGGGCTATACTGGATTCGAACCAGTGACTTCCACCCTGTCAAGGTGACACTCTAAACCAACTGAGTTAATAGCCCTCTTGTTTTATTCATTATTTGAGTCTTTTTTAGATTCAGACTCATTCTCACTCATCGTATTACCAATGTAGGTCCCAGATATGATTTGATCCTGAAACTCCTTCATCCCTCCAGGTGAATGAGGCATTAAAATAGAAGAATTCTTTGAATTTGCACCAATGTCTTTTATGGTATCAAAATATTGGGTCATTAAAACAAATTGCATGATTTCTTCATGTGTCACCGTATCTAACGACTTTTTAAAATCTTCCACAGATTCTTTAAAACCACGAACAATCTCCAAACGCTGTTGGGCAATTCCTTCACCGGAAAGACGCTTAGACTCGGCTTCGGCTTCGGCTTCTTTTACAATCATAATTTTTTGAGCTTCTCCTTCCTCTTCAGCCGCTTCACGATCCCTTTTTGCCGCATTTATACGATTCATCGCATCTTTCACCTTGCCATCAGGATCAATATCAGTAATTAGCGCCTTGATAATACTATACCCATACTCCGCCATACTTTCAGCAATATTGCTCTGTACAGCTATTGCAATATCTTCTTTTTTCGCAAACACATCATCTAATTCAAGCTTGGGAACTTCTGCACGTACATCATCAAAAACGTAAGATGCTATCTGGTTCTTTGCATTTTCTAATGAATAATAAGCTTCTTTCACATACTCCTTTCTAACCTGGTACTGAACAGAAACCTGAAGATTGACAAAAACATTGTCAAGAGTTTTCGTTTCTACAGTAACATCTAACTGCTGAACTCGAAGGTTAACTATTGAAGCTTTTCTATCTATAAAAGGAATGATCACCGACAAACCCGAAAACCGAATAGACTGAAACTTACCAAACCGTTCTATAACAGCCGCAGAGGCCTCTCGCACAATCAGTACGGTTTTAAAAATGATAAGGGCAATGACTAAAAAAAAGACAATTTCAGGAATCACCTCGGTTATGGCCGGTTTTAGGATGAGAGAATACATAAGAGCTGTTTATTGGATAGTTAATTTCTTTTCGAGTTCCTCAAGGTAATGACGGAACTGCTTATCGGTTTCTGATAGATTGACTACTGTTCTACAAGCATGGAGAACAGTGGCATGATCTTTTCCTCCACAATGAGCTCCTATGTTTGCAAGAGAAGATTTGGTCATTTTTTTAGAGAAATACATTGAAATCTGTCTTGCCTGAACCACTTCGCGTTTTCTCGTTTTTGATTTAAGTATTTCTATGGGAAGATCAAAATAATCACAAACTACTTTCTGGATATATTCAATAGAAACTTCTCGAGCCGTACTTCTCACAAATTTATCGACCATTTGCTTAGCTAAATCTAAAGTGATGGCTTTCTTCGTCAATGAGGCTTGCGCTAACAAAGTATTCAAGGCTCCTTCAATTTCTCTTACATTTGTATTGATTGAATACGCCAAATACTCAACTACTTCTTTCGGGAGCTCAATACCGCTTCCGTACATTTTTTTCTGAAGAATAGCGATTCGAGTTTCAAGATCCGGAGTTCCTAAATCTGCAGAAAGACCCCACTTAAATCTAGAAAGTAAACGTTGCTCCATACCTTGCATTTCAACAGGAGCTTTGTCTGATGTCAAAACTATTTGTTTTCCATTTTGGTGCAAATGGTTGAAAATAGAAAAGAATACATCTTGAGTTCTTTCTTTACCTGCAAAGAATTGAACATCATCAATAATGAGTACATCTATCATCTGATAAAAATGAACAAAATCATTAGTTGACTGATTTTTAATGGCGTCAATGAACTGATGGGCAAATTTCTCAGACTGCACATATAGCACGGTTTTATTTGGGAAGTTTTCTTTTACAGAAATCCCTATTGAATGTGCAAGATGTGTTTTTCCTAAACCAACTCCACCATAAATCAAAAGTGGATTAAATGCTGTGCCGCCAGGTTTGTTGGCAACTGCAAAACCTGATGCACGGGCCAACCTGTTGCATTCTCCCTCAATAAAATTGTCGAAGGTAAAAGCCGGAATAAGATTAGATTCAATATTGAGCTTTTTCAACCCAGGAATGACAAAGGGGTTTCTTATCTGTTTTTCATTTCCTCTAATTGGAACATTGACTGGCGCATTCTTGAGAGAATTAGAACTGTGCGCAGGAATTTTTACCGTGTAAGGGTTATTGGTCTTGTTATTATTTTCCATAACAATACTGTATTCTAAACTGCCTTCAGTTCCTAACTGTTTTTTTACCACTTTACGTAACAAGGTGATGTAATTTTCTTCCAACCACTCGTAGAAAAAATATGAAGGTACCTGAATTGTCAAGATATTCTTTTCCAATTTGACCGGAACGATCGGTTCAAACCAGGTTTTAAAAGCTTGAAGAGAGATATTATCCTTAATGATTTTAAGACAAGACTCCCATGCACCTTCGTGGTTTCTACTCATAACAGCTTAATTGTAATTCGGTTTATACTCTAAAATATCAGGAGGTTATCACCTTCCGATTTTCTTAGACAAATATTCTCATAAAAAAGTTAAAAAAAAATAGCAACAGCTATTGACTTTTTGAAAACTTTTATTAAGCAAAAGGAGGACTTTTAGTCTGAGTCGTTTTTTATACTCCCTAAGCTAATATTTTATTTAGCTTTATCAAAAGAATAACAGCGAAAAAAAATGATAAATCATGAAATTGAAATTCGTGTTAGATATGGAGAGACCGATCAAATGGGTTTCTGTTATTATGGAAATTATGCCCAATATCTGGAAGTGGCTCGTGTAGAAACTTTACGCAATAAAGGAATATCATACAAGGAGCTTGAGGAAAAAGGGATTCTACTACCCGTAAGAAATTATTCCATCAAATATATTTTACCTGCCAAATACGATGATCTACTTACGATACACACTGAAATAAAAAAATTGGAAGGATCAAGAATTGTTTTTCACTATCAAATTTATAAAGACGAACAATTGATTGCAACGGCTGAAACAGAATTGATATTTGTGTCATCGAAAACATTTAAACCTATAAAAATGCCCCATTCTTTTGAGCACCTAATCGATAATTTGAGCTAAATTTAAAACATGAGTTCATTGGAGCATAACCTCCCATACAAGATTACCTCACCCAAATCAAAAAAAGTGGCAATGCTATTAAGCATTCCCCACAGTGGAATTAAATTTCCAAAAAATATTAAAGGAAAATATAATTCATCTATGATTGAACATCCTGATGATACCGATTGGTATCTTCAAGAACTTTATGATTTTGCCTCTGAAATGGGAGTTACGGTCATAGAAGCTGTATACTCTCGATGGGTGATTGACTTAAATAGAACCCCAGAAAACCAAAACCTTTATGATGACGGTCGGATTATTACTGCCCTCTGTCCAAATACAGATTTTTTTGGAACATACATTTACTCCCATTCAGAAAACGAACCATCCAAATTTGAAGTTATAAGAAGATTAAAAGAATATTATATTCCCTATCATGAAAAAATTGACCAAATATTAATCGAACTTTACAAAGAATTTGGTCAGGCATTATTGTGGGATGCCCATTCAATCAGGAGGAATGTCAGAACAATACAAGAATCTGATTTTCCCGATTTAATCCTTGGAAATAATGATGGAACCACAGCCTCTAACAGAATTATTGAAACAGCTCTAAAAAGTCTTCAATCAAGTAATTTTGATATTGAACACAACCAGCCATTCAAAGGAGGTCACATCACAAGGTCAAAAGGGAACCCATCAAAAGGCATACATGCACTTCAACTCGAGATGTCCAAGGACCTATATATGAAAAATAACGAACAGGATTATGATCCTAAAAAAGCCATTAAAATCAAAACAACATTAAAACATACCTTTTCTCAATTAATCTCTTGTTTACATGAATGAATTCGCATTTAAAGGAATACTTCAAAACAATGGATGGATTGATGATGTCAATATTCAAACGGACGGAAAAGGCGTCATAAAATCCATAAGCTCAGGAGTAAAAGATAAATCAATCTACAGCGGATATGCCCTACCCGGTTTCCAGAATGCACATTCTCATGCCTTTCAGTATGCTATGGCAGGGTTAGCAGAACTACATTCCCCAAGACCGAATCAAAATGATTTTTGGAGTTGGCGTAAAAGCATGTATATGCTTGCGTTAAAAATATCTCCAGACCAAATGGAATCTATTTCTGCATTACTTTATAAAGAAATGCTTAGAAATGGATATACTCATGTTGCTGAATTTCATTATTTACATCACGATTCAAAAGGTAATCACTACAATAATTTATCTGAAATGGGAGAACGTCTTATCTCAGGCGCCAAAAAAGCAGGAATAAAGATTACGCTAATACCCATATTCTATCAAAGAGGAGGTTTTGGAAAAACTGCAGAGGCAGAGCAATGCCGATTTATTTCAAAAACCTACAATGATTACATGGCACTTTTCGAAGCAAGTAAAAAAAGTACATCTTATCATTCACATGCATCGGTCGGAATAGGAATTCACTCTCTGCGCGCTGTTGATGCTGATAACGTCATTCGGCTGAGTAAAGAGAAAACGAGTAGAACTCCACTCCATATTCATATCTCTGAACAACTTAAAGAGATTGAGGATTGTGAGGCTTTTCTTGGTCAACGACCTGTTGATTGGCTTGCAAATCATGTGAAAATTAATGAGGATTTTCACCTTGTTCACGCCACGCATTTGATTGATAAAGAAGTGAAACAAATTGCACTATCGAATGCCAATGTGGTACTCTGTCCTTCAACTGAAGGTAATCTTGGAGACGGTCTTTTTCCAATGAAATCATTTTTAAAACAACAGGGCCGTTGGTCTATTGGCACTGACAGCCATATTGGAATAAATCCTTTAGAAGAGATTAGGATTTTGGATTACGGGCAACGTTTAGTCACTCATAATAGAAACACCTTTGGCAACGAAAAAACAGGAAATAATGGTCATATTGCGATTGGAAATGCTTTAATAAACGGCAGAAAAGCCATGGGTATTGATCATTCAAATTATTTTGAAGTCGGTCAACCATTGGATGCTTTAGTCGTTTCAGAAAGTCATCCTCTCATTGCGAGTGCTAGTCCAAAAAACAGATGCAACACCATAATATATGCAGGGGATACATCTATGTTTAAAGGAACCATTGTCAACGGGAAATGGGTTGTTGAATCAGGAGTCCATGAGGATTCAGAAATTGATAATCATTTTTTAAAAACATTAAATCAATTAAAAGTTAGGTAATTAAAGAGACTGAAACTTTACAATGAAAGTTCTTTTTACTAACTTAAAGTGCATGATTAAAAACCTAAAGCTAATTCTTGATTTCTTCCCTATTGTATTGCTTAAAGGGCACTTGAAATACAATTTTTTTGGGTTGTTGTATTGGGCTCTTCTTTTTTCAATCATTTTTGAGGGTTTTGGTGCCAATTTTGGAGTGCCTTTTCTTTTCTTTTCACCAGAGTACCTGGGAGAGGTTAGTCTTTGGTCCTTCTTATTACTAGGTTTTTCATTAGGCGGGTTTACAATGGGATTTAATGTCTACAGCTATACCAAATTGGGCCCACGATTTCCTTTTCTTGTGGTCGTTTCCACGCCTTTCTTCAGGTTTTGTATAAACAACGGTCTGCTACCGCTTTCATTCATCATTATTTACCTCATTAAAATGTCTCAATTTCAACTCAATGAGGAGTTTGCACCTGTAATGACGGTCATTATTTATAACATTTTCTTCATTATTGGATTTTCCCTTTTCATTTTACTATCCATACTTTATTTCTTCCCACTAAGGAGAAACAGGAATACAGATGACACATCCCCAGAATCGAACCCAGTCTCTTCAATTACTAATAAAGGAGCAGGAAAAAAATGGTACAATTATTTTCGTGAACGAAAAAAAACACCCATTTATTATATCGGAAGAAATTTTAAAATATACAAAAGCCGAAGCATTGCACACCTTGATGAAAACGTTGTAAAGCAGGTTTTCGCTCAGAATAGAATCAATGCTCTAATATTTGAAGTTATTACGATTTTTGCGTTTTTAAGCTTAAGTTTTTTCAGAAATTACGACCTTTTTGAAGTTCCTGCCTCAATGAGTATTGTGACCCTTTTAACGATTATTGCAATGGTTTTTGGCGCTCTGTCTTCATGGTTTCATCGATGGGCCTACCCCATGATATTTATCTCCATTATCGGAATGTCTATTGTGTCAAATTACTTCGATATGTTTAGGTACACTAGCTATGCTATTGGGATGGATTACTCACAAAACAAGCGTATCCAATATGATTTAAAAAATATTAGAGAACAACATAAACTCTATGGAGATTCTAACGAATCACATCAAGCGATTTCTACTATTCTGAACAATTGGAAAACAAAAATAGACAGTCCTAAACCCAAACTTATCATTTTAAATACAAGCGGAGGAGGATTGCGAAGTGCCTTATGGACCTTCACTGTTTTGAGCAATTGCGATGAAATATTGAATCAAAATCTAAGCAAGCATTTACAAATGATTACTGGTGCATCAGGTGGTATGATTGGAGCTGCTTTCTACAGAGAGCTCATTTTAAGAAAGGAATTGGGGACAATCAAAGATAAAAATATAGCGGTTTATAAGGAAATGTTGGGTAAAGACCTATTGAACAAGCTTTCTTTTTCTGCCTCAACAAGTGACTTATTCATGCGCTATAAAAAAATGAGTTATCAGGGAAAGCAATACACTCAAGAGAGGGGCTCTGAATTTGAAAAGCAGCTTCATAAGAATTTGAAAAATTATGTTGAACACCCTCTTGGATATTATAAAAAACCAGAATTATTAGGACAAATACCTGTAATGATATTTAGTCCTACAATTGTTAATGACGGAAGAAGAATGCTCATTTCCTCCCAAAATTTGAGCTTTATGATTCAAGATAATTCAAGTACTTCATACGAAAACATCGATTATCAAACTTTTTTCAAAACAAACTCACCACAAAATATTCGATTTTCTACAGTTTTAAGAGCCAATGCAACCTTCCCCATTATCATGCCAATGATGAGCTTACCGACTATTCCCGAAGTACAACTTATGGATTCTGGAATTAGAGACAATTATGGCGGCAAAGTCACTGTAGACTACTTATTTGCCTTAAGTGAATGGATAAAAGAAAACACCTCTGGAGTGATTATTATTGAAATCCGAGATACGAAAAGGATACTAGAAAATGAACTTTACAAACAAACATCCTTACTTGACAAAATAACATTACCTTTTGGAAATGTGTATCGAAACTTTACAAGAACTCAAGATTTAGATCAGGAACAGCTAATGAAGCTTTGTAAAACAAGTTTTAGTTTCCCTGTGGAAACTATTACTTTTAACTTAAGAGAGGATTACAACGAACGGATCTCTTTATCCTGGCATCTGACCAAAAAAGAAAAACAAAAAATAGCAGAAGCATTCGGGAGTACTGAAAATCAAAAAGCGCTTTATCAATTACAAAAACTGCTCAAAACCAAAATAGAAAAGGAGACCGAAGTCTCCTTTTAATCATTAACCTGTAGCAAAGTTAATTTAGATTCAAAGTTTTTAACGTAAAAGGATAAAAAGGGTTTCATAAATCAATTAACAATTGTACATTGATAAACTATTTCTACCATAGATAAATCAAGTACTGTCATGAATATATTTGTTTCATGGGTAAAGATAGTCCTTCTATAAAAGCATTAGTTAAACTAATAGATGATCCGGATGAGGATATCTATCTTCATGTTAAAGATGAATTGATTCGATGTGGAAGCAAGGCTATCCCTATTTTAGAAAAATCTTGGGAGGATGATTATTACGGCTTGGTTTTCCAAAATAGAATTGAGAACATTATTCACGATATTCAATTCAAAGAAATAAATGATGCCCTAATAAAATGGAATAATTGCTCTGAAAAAGACCTTCTCGAAGGGGCACTTATCATAGCAAGATATCAATATCCTGGACTCATAGAATCAGATGTTCGCGACTATATTCAAACCTTACGTAGAGATATTTGGCTTGAATTGAACGACCATCTTACTGCCTATGAACAGGTCAAGGTTTTCAATCGTATATTCTTTAAAGAACATAAATTTTACGGAGATAGTAAAAATTATCATTCTCCAGTCAATTCGTATATAAACACAGTCGTTGAAAGCAAAAAAGGGAACCCGCTAAGCATATGTCTTATTTATAGCATTATTGCGCAATCGCTTGACCTACCCATATACGGAGTCAACCTACCCAATCACTTTGTTTTGGCATATATAGACGAAAAGGGTTCAGGAGCAATGATCAACCAGCAAAACGAATTTGGAGTTTTGTTTTATATTAATGCTTTTTCAAATGGTGTTATTTTCAATACGAATGAAATCAAACAATTTCTGAATGAACTTAAACTCGAACAACGAAGAGAATTCTTTGAACCCTGCTCGAATTCAGCCATCATAAAAAGAATGCTTACCAACCTTATTTCATCATTTCAAAAGGTGGGTAATGAAGAAAAGGTAAGAGAGCTGAAAACTTTAAGAGACATCATCAAAGGTATATAAGCTCATTTTTTACCGGATTATTATCTTTGCTTTTATGGAATATCATTTTACTTGTCAAGAGCGATTCGTTCGCTATGCAAAAATAGACACAACTGCAGATCCAGAATCTGAAACATTTCCTTCATCAGAAAAACAAAAAAATCTTGGTGAATTATTGGTAAATGAGCTCATTGAATTAGGTGTTGAGGACGCAGAAATGGATCAATACGGGTATGTTTTTGGTACCATACCATCCAACTCTAGTAAATTAGATCTTCCCACAATTTGCTTTTGCTCTCACATGGATACTGCCCCTGATTGCAGTGGAACAAATGTGAAACCAATTGTTCATCTCAATTACCAAGGTGACCCTATCGTACTTCCAGATGACACTTCACAAGTTATTGAAACCTCAAAACACCCCTACCTTCTTAAAAAGATTGGTGATGACCTTATCACAGCAAGTGGAGAAACCCTTCTTGGTGCAGACGATAAGGCCGGAATAGCTATTATCATGGATTTTGTTTATCATATCCAACAAAACAAGAACATTATCCACGGTCCTATAAAAATACTATTTACGCCCGACGAAGAGATTGGAAAAGGAGTCGATTATCTAGACATGAAAAAATTGAATGCCGATTTTGGTTATACCCTAGACGGAGGTCCAGTTGGATCAATAGAAGATGAATCTTTTTCAGCAGATGCCTTAAAACTCACCATCAATGGGCTCAGCGCTCATCCGGGTTATGCAAAAGGCAAAATGGTCAATGCCATTAAAATGGGTGCAGAACTCCTCAATGCACTACCTAAAGGTACTCTTACACCTGAAACCACAGAAAAAAGGGAAGGTTTTATTCATCCTATGTCCATTATTGGAGGGCTAGAACAAGCAGTAATTGAATTTATTATCAGAGATCATGATACCTCAAAACTTTCTATCTACGAAGATTTGATTGAAGAAAAAATGAAAGAGGTGGCCTCAGCCAACCCTGGAGTGACATACGATATTGAAATCACGGAACAATACCGAAATATGAAAGAGGTTCTCAATGATTTCCCACACGTAACAGCCTATGCAGAAGAAGCTATGAAAAATGTTGGGATTGAGCCCTATTGTGATTTAATTCGTGGTGGAACTGATGGATCTCGTTTGTCATTTATGGGCATGCCATGTCCAAACCTATTTACCGGAGAAATGGCCATTCATTCAAAACATGAATATGTGGTTGTTCAAGACATGCAAAAATCGGTGAAAACATTGATCGAGCTGATTCAAATTTGGGAAAGAAACCATGAGTCATAATCTGATTATAAAAGATATCAAAAATAAGCTCTTTCAGCCTATTTACTTTTTACATGGAGAGGAAGCCTACTTCATTGATATTATCAGTAATGCAATCATAGAGCACTGCCTTGAAGAACATGAGAAAGGGTTTAACCAAAGTATCATATATGGTAAAAGTGCGGATTCCGTGGTCCTCATCAATGAGCTCAAATCATTTCCAATGGGGAGCGAAAAACGACTAGTGGTGTTAAAAGAGGCTCAATATTTTAGTGAAATTGAAGCCCTTTGCCCCTATCTAGAAAACCCCAACCCTTCAACCGTATTTGTGATTTGCTACAAACATAAAAAATACGATGCCCGTAAAAAGTCATTAAAGATTATTGCAAAAAAGGGACTCGTTTTTTATTCCCAAAAAGTAAAAGAATACCAGCTCAACGAATGGATACAACATTACATCAGAAGTCAAGGTTTTACTATTAATTCAAAAGGGACAATGCTTCTTGGAGAATCCTTAGGCAATGATTTGGGGCGCATTGTGAGCGAAGTAGAAAAATTGGGTATTATTCTAAAAAAAGGAACTGAAATCACAGAGCAGCATATTGAAGAAAACATTGGGGTATCGAAAGATTATAATATTTACGAACTCACAAATGCTGTTGCAGAACTTGAACTTAACAAAGCGTTTAAGATTATTTCATATTTCGAATTGAATCCTAAAGCCGCGGCCCTACCTCCAGTGATTTCATCGCTATTCAATTTCTTTTCTCAAATCTTAAAAATTCATTTTCTAAAGCAAAACTCAAGAGAAGCCATAGCGAAAGAGCTTCGGGTACATCCCTTTGTTGCTGGAGAATTGATTAAAGCAAAACACAAATACAGCCCTAAGAAAATTGCCTTAAATATGGAGATTCTCCAGGAATATGATCTCAAATCAAAGGGTTATGGAGATGCGACTTCTAGAGATTCAGAGTTGATGAAGGAGCTCGTATTCAAACTTGTAAACCCATGATTTTCTATGCATCAGAATGTAACTTTAGTACAAATAGTTACACGCTTTCCGAATCCGAATCTAAGCACTGCATCAAGGTTCTTCGAAAAACGATCGGAAACACCATTGAGATTATTAATGGTAGAGGATTACAGCTTACCTGTAAGATTATTGATGACCACTATAAAAGATGTAAAGTAGAGGTGATTTCTCTAAAAGAACATCCTAATAACACAAATCACATCCATATTGCAATGGCCATTCCAAAAAGTGGTGAACGATTAGAATGGTTCATGGAAAAAGCAACTGAAATTGGTATCAATAGAGTTTCATTAATCAATTGTGAACATAGTGAAAGAAGAAACTTCAATCAAAAAAGGCTCGAAAAAATTACTATTTCTGCTTTAAAACAATGTAAAAGGTACCATCTGCCAATCATTGATTCTGTAATTCCTTATGACGAATTTATAAATAACCATCCAAAAGGTTATATCGGTCATTGCAATCCTGATAAAAAGATTCATGCAAAAGAAATGGATCAAGTCCTTCCTTTTCTTATTGGTCCGGAAGGGGACTTTTCAAATGATGAAATAATAAAGGCAATCAAATCAGGATATGTTCCCGTAGATCTTAGTAAAAATCGATTAAGAACTGAAACAGCAGCTCTTAGCGCCGTGTTCTACTTATCAAATTTGGTATAAAGTAAAGTTTTGAAACCACATTGATGACGTTCATCTTGATCTTGATCAAGCAATTTCGAGGTTTCCCATAAAGTGTGATCAAAATCAGGAAAAAAAGTATCTGCTTCGAAAGTGTCTTCCACATGGGTAATGTACATTTTTGATAGTACATCCATTTCCATCACCAAGGCATAAATCTGCCCACCTCCAATTACGAAAAGTTCTCGTTTGTCGTTTTTAAAATGATCAAAGGCTTTTTCAAGCGAATGAAAAACCAAACAGCCATCCGCCTGAAAGGATCTATTCCGCGTGATAATAACATTCAATCTATTTGACAAAGGGCGATACTTTAAAGGTATGGAATCGTAATTCTTTCTCCCCATAATCACAACATGATTTTCGGTTGTTGTCTTGAAAAAGTTCATGTCTTTCGGCAAATGCCACATCAAGTCATTGTTTTTCCCAATGCCTTTATTCGCATCCATTGCCACAATCAACGAAACTTCCATCATACTGCTACTACCCCCTTAATGTGTGGATGAGGATCATAATTCAAGAGCTCAAAATCCTCGTATTTAAATGCCAATAAATCCTTTACCTCAGGGTTTATCTTCATAAGCGGAAGCTCTTTTGGTGTTCTACTGATTTGAAGTTTCGCCTGTTCAATATGATTGAGGTAGAGGTGGGCATCACCTAGAGTATGAACGAAATCACCCAACTGTAAATCACATACTTGAGCCACCATCATTGTTAACAATGCATATGACGCAATATTAAAGGGTACCCCTAAAAAAGTATCGGCACTTCTTTGATAAAGTTGACAACTTAACTTGTTATTTGCCACATAAAATTGAAAAAATGCATGACACGGAGGAAGTGCCATATTTTTAATCTCACCCACATTCCAGGCTGAAACAATTATTCTTCTTGAATCAGGCGTTTCTTTGATTTGCGTTATGATTTGTTTGATCTGATCAATCTGCTGTCCATCCCTGGCGGGCCAGCTTCGCCATTGAGATCCGTATACAGGTCCAAGATTTCCATTTTCATCAGCCCATTCATCCCAAATTGACACCTTGTTTTCCTTCAGATACTGAATGTTCGTGTCTCCTTTAAGAAACCATAGAAGTTCATGAATAATAGACCTTAAGTGAAGCTTCTTTGTAGTTACACAGGGAAAGCCTTCGTTTAAATTATACCTCATTTGATAGCCAAAAACTGAAAGGGTTCCGGTTCCGGTTCTATCCTCTTTCTTTGTTCCGTTTTCGAGGATATGTTTAATTAAATCGTGGTATTGTCTCATACCTCAAAAATAGAACTAATTCAGATTGAGACTGCACAAATGATGAACGATTTTTTAACAAGTTAATAACCACTTAAAGGCAAATAAATATGTACTTTTAATTTCATGAAGATATGGGTTCTTATTTGTTTTTTTATCTCAGCTGTGCTATGTAATGCTCAGGTCAAAAAAAAGGACCAAGGCACCTATAAAGGTTTGATACCTGAATACAAGATCAATACCAGTCAAGAACTCATTTCAGTGGACTCCTGTACCATACAGATTAAAATCGAAAAAAACACCTGTCATATAAAATTGGATAACCTTAAATATGAAGGCACTTATAAACTGACTAAAAAGGACAAACGGACCTACGTTTTAAAGGTAAAAACTGACTATTCGGATATTGAGGAACAACTTATTCTTTTTGGAAAGGAAAAAAAAATAAAAAGAAAAGGGATTTTTCCTCAGCCTAATTGTGAGCTTATAAAACTTAAGAAAAGGGAAGTGTTATGGTAAATGATGTCCCTTTATTGATGCTACTTTTCACATGAATTTCTCCTCTATGGGACTCGACAATAAGTTTAACATAATAGAGTCCTAATCCAAAGCCCTTGACATTATGAACATTTCCAGTTGGAACCCTATAAAACTTATCGAAAATAGACTTTAAATGCTCCTTCTTGATTCCTATGCCCTCATCTGTAATTTTGATAGTGAGCCCTTTCTCTGAAATATCAGTAGAAATTAAAATCACAGGCCTGCCTTCACTGTATTTCACGGCATTATCGGTCAGGTTATGCAGAACATTGGTAATATGCACGGGGTCGGCTGTGATAACGTGACTACCTTCACCGATGTTTAAATTGAACTGGGCTCCATCCTTCTTTTGAAAAAGCTCAAAGCTGTCTTTGAGCTGATTCAATATTTCTTCAACATCCATTTTTTCTTTGTTCAAGATCAATTTATCCTTATCTAATTTGGCCACATTCAAAACTCGCTCTACCTGATGTTCGAGCCTTTTATTCTCATCAAAAATAATCCCAGCATAGCGTTTGATTTTTTCAAAATCTTCTGCA
>MDTD01030342.1_pt1 | contig 19906 bp, 18 predicted proteins | sample 811221 | NCBI WGS metagenome assembly MDTD01 (sample SAMN05326646, study PRJNA326480) | marine metagenome | isolation source: seawater | place: Pacific Ocean: South West | collected 2011
AAATCTTAGCGGGCTAAGTCTTGGTATTCATCAGAATCGAATAGATGCTCTTAGTTTAAAATTTTATAGATATCTGGAGCAATCTAATGAACTTAAAAAACTCTCTTTTAAAAACCAATCTCTTTATGATCTTTACACACGACAGACAAAATTAAAACTTGGAGGAGTATTAAAATGTGCTTTTAGGTTAAAGAATTTTGTTAACGATTCCAATCATCACATAGATATCTTCACAGACAGACAGACAGCCTCCATTATGAAGAAGGCATTCATGTTTTTAGATCAAGACGAGCAAAACATCATATGGTCAGAAAATAACTTCTTAACTTTTATAATATCTTTGAACTCAATATTTATGAGGCTAGCATCCATAGGAAAGATGGTCTTAACTTATTCCAGTCTTCCAAAAACATATTATAGAAAAATTCATAGCCCAGAATTACCGACAGTCTTAATAGCTTTACCTCGAAGGAGGCCGGAGGACTTTTATCATAGCTATATAAAAGATCTTGAAGATACTTTTAACATTATTTTATACAGTCATGGTTATTTTAGGTCACCATTAAATGGATATAACGAAGAAAAAATAATACAAACTAAAGGTATATTGAGCGGTTTGTTCAATTCAAAGTTGTTATTTTCAAATTGGGAGAGTTACATTGCAGATATTCTTTTGATTTTTAAATTTCATTTTAATTTGAGCACAAGTATAGATGTTGTAAATTCACTTTTCGCAAACAAAATAGACATGTTAATTAATAGGCAACAAACAAATGTTGTTGATAATTACCTGGCCATTAAGGCAAGAGAAAAAAAGATATTTATTCTTGGAGACCTTTTTGAGGAGATTTTCTTTTGTGATACGCTTGTTTGTTCATCTGAATCACAAAATACAGAGACTGTAAAACTTGCTCTATCAAATTCTTCAAAAATTTACTATAAAGGAAGTAATTCTCTGATTAAGTATCGACTTGAAGCCTTTCAGGAGACAAAAAAAAATTATCTAAAGCAATTGCTGGATATAAAGCCAGAAAAACAAGTAGTTTTTTATGCTTCAGATCCATCAAAAGAAGAAAGTCAACGTTATCTGTCAGAGACATTTTTAATTGAATATTTCTCAGATGAATCAAACTATGTTCTTGTTATGAAAACTCATACACAAGACCTTGGAAGGATCACCTATAATGCTTTTGAGGATGTTGGCAGCCCCTCAAATGTCCTTTTGGTGGGAGATTCTAGGCAAAAAAGCAGGATAGTATCAAATGATTTTTATATTTTTGATGATTTTGATTTTAATGCTGCAGTAAGTTCCTGTGATGGATTCTTGACGACTTCATCATCATCAGTTCTACAGGCGCTAGTTTTGGGAGTAAAATCTGGAATTGTAGATATATTTAACAACGGCTATTACGACTATCTAGTAAATTATGATGCCAGTTTGCTGATAAATGATGAAAGTTCTCTTGCAAATTTTTTGAATATTAAAACGATAGATGTCTCTGATGAAGTTCTAAAATATTGTGGATTAAAAAATAAAAATGAAAAGTTCGACATGACCGAGCTCATGTTAAATTGTTTACAAGAGAGCCAAGTTGAGGATGCAAAATAAATAACTGTGAAGATTAAATCAATTTATAAATGAACACTCAAGCAATAAAACAGAGAACTCTATCAATAAAAACGAGTTTTTTTTACAAGCTTGGCTCCTTTATACTTGCGGTGATTTATGGGATTTTTATTGTAATTTCTCTTCAGATTCAATTTTATCTAGGTAGCGGAGATATAAACTCTTATATTCATTTCTTTGATGAAGCCGGTAATGATTCCTCGGTTGTTTCTATTCGAGGTGACTATGCTTTTCGAATAGCTACATTTTTTTTAACTGAATTTTTCGATGTAACAACTATTTCAGTTTTAAGTTGCATGGCCTTTGTTATTGCCGCTGTTGTGTTTTATTTATTCACTACAAGTATTAAATCTCAAAAAACCTTCATTTATATCTTACCCTTGTTTTTAATGGTCTTTTTTACCCCCAATGTTCAGGTTTTATTCTCATCCGGCATTAGATCAGGCATAGCATTCGCGATTCTTATGATGGGATTCTTAAGTACCAAAAGTTTTTACAGATACCTTCTTTTTATCCTTTCAGTAGCAGTTCACTTATCAATGTTACCAATTTTATCTTTGTATGTTTTGTTTAAGTTTCTAAACAACACAAGAATAAGAACGCCGTTCACCTTTTCGTTAGTTATACTTGTATTGGCTTCTTTCGTCATTTCTTTCGGCAGTACTCAGGTACATTTTGTTGATATTGTCTCTGCAAGTGCAGCTTATAATTTCATTATTTTTTATGTTGCTCTCTTAATTATTTTCATAAATAAAAAGGCCTTAAAAGATATTTATGGTTTCATGTCTGTCGGCTTGATTTTAATCTACTTAGCTGGCTTGGTTATTGACGCTTCATTCATTAGATATGTGGGGAATTCAATTTTATTGTACTTGTTATTTCTAATTAGAAGGGGAGAGGGAGGAACAATTCAAGTATTTTCAATTGGATATTCACCTTTCTTTTTACTGACCTTGTATTATTCAATCTCTAATTGGTTCTAGCTATTTGAATGAAAAAAAATATTGTAATTATAGTAAGTGCTATGAATTTGGGCGGAGCTCAAAGAGTAGTCTCTATATTGTGCGATCATTGGTCACAAAATGATTACAAAGTTACTCTGATATCCACTTATACCGGAAAAAAAATCAATCATTACCAAGTTAACAATGATGTTTCCTTAGAATATTTAACTAAAAGCCCATATTTTTCTAGAAATAGAGTTTGGAACCTTGCTTGGAAATTGATGCAACTTAGAAAACTAATTAAGGAATCTGATCCCGATGTAGTCATATCTTTTTTGACAAGGGTAAACGTTGCTTCCGCTTTGTCTGTAATTGGCATGAAAACATCATTGGTTATTTGTGAAAGAACATGGACCCCTTTTGCCACTTTAAATAAAAAATTATTTTGGCTTTATAAAATAATCTTTCGAAACATAACCAATATAATAGTTCAAACTGATAAAAGTAAATCTTGGTTGCATGAGTTTTTCCCTGGACATGATGTAAGAGTTATACAAAATCCTGTCGTATACCCTCTGCCTCTGCATAATGAACGATCTATAAAGCCTGACTCTTTAGTTTTGCCTGATAAAAAAATCATACTAGCCTCAGGAAGAATGCATAAGTATAAACAGTTTGATCTTTTGATAAACGCTTTTTCACAGATTAATAATAAATATTCTGATTGGATTCTTGTTATTTTAGGAGAGGGAGAAGAAAGAAACCCTCTTAAAGAGCTAGTAATTGATTTAAATATAGAAGAAAGAGTTCATCTTCCTGGCAGTATAGGTAATATTTCAGAATGGTATGAAAGGGCAGATATTTTTGTTTTAAGTTCATCAGTTGAAGGTTTTCCAAATGTTCTGCTTGAAGCTATGACTTATGGTGTGCCTTGCATAAGTTTTGATTGCCATACTGGGCCGAGAGATATGATAGAAAATGGCCAGAATGGAATTTTAGTTGATCCTAAGAAAGGTGAACTAGGCCTTGTTGAGGCTTTAAATACGCTAATTTCGGATGACAATTATAGAACTATACTTTCAGAGCAATCTATTCTTTTAAGGGAAAAATATTCTGTTTTAAACATCATGAAGAAATGGGATAGCGTGATAAATCTTTAATTAAAATGTGTGGAATTTTAGGAAATTTTGGCTTTATTGAGCAGGATGATTTTGAAGATCATATAGGAAAAGTCTCGAATAAACTTTCTAGAAGAGGACCTGATCAAACTAACTCAGTAATTATGGAAGGATTTTTTGCTGTCCACTCTCGATTAATAGTACAAGGAAGTAATTCAGATGGCATTCAACCCATGCGATTTAAAGAATTAGTTATTTTGTTTAATGGAAACTTATATAACAAGCAATTATTGAAAGAAGAATTACAGGACATAGGATATCAATTTTTAGGCATATCAGATACGGAAGTAGTTGCAGCAGCAATTTATGAATGGGGTAATAGAGCTTATGAAAAGTTTAATGGATTTTTCTCGATTGCCTGCTTTAATTCAAAAACAAAAAAGTTAATTCTTTCAAGAGATCGACTAGGTCAAAAACCCTTATATTATTCTGCCAATGATAGATCTGTTTTTTTTGGTTCAACTGAGAACTTAGTGCCTAGAAAATTTTTAGGTAAAATCAGGAAAGAATCTTACCTAGACTTCATAACATTTGGATTCATTCCCGCTCCAAATACTATGTTTGTAAATCTATTCTCTGTTGAGCCAGGAAACTTTATTGAATTCTTATACAAGGATAATAGGTTAATATCGCAAAAATCTTTTGAGTATTGGTCTCCAAACATTACTAACGAAATAAATGAATCTCAAGAAGCAGTTAATTTGGTTTCCGAATCCTTAGAAGATTCAATGCATGAAGGTATGGAAGCAAGTATAGATGTTGCCTGTTTGTTTAGTGGAGGGGTCGACTCAAGTTTAATATTCTCAAATGCTATTAATCAAAATCCAAATCTTTGCGCATTTACTGCTGACTTTGGTGAATTTGATGATGCAGAAAAAAGGGCAACTTCTCTTGCCAAAACATTGAGTCATGAAAATCACCTGGTCAAGAAGATCAGCACCACGGATGTAAATGACTCTTTGAAGTTAACTTCAGATATTTGCGATAGCCCTTTTGATGATACTTCAATTATACCGAGCAATGTTGTTTTTTCTTCTATAAAAGAGTCAGGTTACTCAGTTGCTCTTACAGGCGATGGTGCAGATGAGTTATTTTGTGGATATTCTTCGTTCGGTAACTTGAATAAATTAGAAAGATTTTTAGATCAAAAATATGATTTTATTCTTAGAAAACCCGCAAGTTTATTAAATCCAATTATGTCAAGATTTAAGAATATTGATTTAGAGAGATTGTTCATGAGTGAAAAGGATCTTTTGATAGATCTATCATGTAATGGGTTTAAGAGAAGAGAGTGGAAATCAGAGATTGATACAGACTATGATCCCTTGCACTATATAACTAATATTTTGGCTAAATTAGACGGTCTAAGACCTTTGGACAAACACAGGATCTTGAATCTAAAATTTAAACTGCCCTTCCAAATGTTATATAAAGTTGACAGAGCTTCAATGTTTAATTCAGTCGAAGCTAGACCTTTATTTCTCAATAATAAAATAATAGATATTGCCCTCAGCATCTCTTCAACAGTGATGTTGATGGAGGGGCAAAAGACATTGTTGAAAAAAATATATCAAAATAAGATTCCCCATTCAGGATGGAGTCTACCTAAGACAGGTTTTGGTTGGAAAACTGATAATTACAATAATATCTACTCAGTGGATGATAATGATTTTTTGATTGACCATACCGGAATTGATGGTATGTCGTTATTGCAGAACAGAAAAAGGCATCATAAAAGAGGATATTACGGACTATTTTCCCTAGTTTCATGGCTTGGAAAGAATAATTAAGATGCGACCAAAAAAGAGCCTAGTAAAAATTATTTGAAGATCTTAGAAACATGAGATTACTCAGATTGGCCACGACACTTAATTCAACAAGTGCACCTTATAATCAGTTTTCGTTAGGTTTAAAAGGTAGAATGCAGCAAACTTTTTGTTCGTTATTTAAAAATGAAATTTTAGTTGATAAAGAAATAGAATGTTTACATAGTAATGGCTCAATTTTGGGTATGGTGAGGCAATTAAAAGACCTTTTAAAAAATTGTAATTATGAGGTTATTCATATTCATAGCGGCCTTACTGGTATTATCTTTTTACTAGCGATTTTCCCTTTAAAGCTTAGATTGCTCAAAAGAACGGTTTTTACTCTTCATAATAGCTGGAATGTTTTGACGACCAGAAATCAAATTCTAGATTTCATTATCATGTTATTATCAAACAAGGTCTGTACTTGCGGTGTTTCGAGTAAAAATAGCATACCAAATTTTATATATTCCTTAATTAAAAATAAAACTATTGCAGTTGTAAACGGTTTTGATCATGAAAGAATAGATAATGTTGAAAGATCAAGATCATACAACTTACACTTCAATGAGAAATCCGATATAAACATCGTTTGTATAGGTGCTCTGAACAAAACAAAAAATCAAATAGCTCTCTTAAGAGCCTTAAAATCAATCGATATAAATGCTGAAGTCGTTTTTTTAGGTGAAGGAGCCAATAGGCATCATTTAATAAAATTTTCTAAGGATGTTCCTGAGAATATTCGCATTCAATTTAAAGGTAGAGTTTCAAGAGATCTAGCTATAGAGCACATGTTGGAGGCAGATGTGTCCATATCATTATCTAAAGGCGAGGGTTTGCCGATAGCTATTTTAGAATCAATGTATGCAGGTTGCTATATGATTCTTTCCCGTATACCTCCTCATAATGAGATTTCACCCCCAAAAGACAGATGTACTTTTGTGGATGTAGAAAATCCTCCTGAGATTACTGACTCTCTCCTTAATGTGAAAGATAAAATTTTAAGCATAAAGGAAGGTAGGTCTCATTCTAGACATTACTCAATAGAAAATTTCAGCGTTCATAAAATGCTAAGTGATTATATTGAAGTTTATAAATCAATCTCTAGAAAAGAATTCATCTAGACAGTAATATCAGTGAATTACGTAGAAATAACCGGTCAACCTTGTTCGGGCAAGACAACTCTTATAGAAGGAAACTCTGTGTTTGATTTTAAAAGGAAAGTCTTGTGCCAAAACTCATTATCGAGAATTTTGAATTTTTTTAGGGGTGTTGTCTATCTTGGCATAGGAAGATTAATGATTTTATTGGCTTGGTCAAAAAAAGAAGAGGTGAGTTTTCTTTTTCGTCTTAACATTTTTCGTAATGCAGTATCTAAATTTGGTGTTTTTAAATATTTGAAAGAAGAGAAAACTGACTCTAAAAATACTAATGTAGTGGACGAGGGCATATCTCATTTGCCTTTTTTATTTCAGAATACTCATTCCTCTCTAATTTTGGATTTCATTTCAGGCGAATTAACAAACATTGGAGTTATTTTTTTGAGATCTCCAGGAAAAGAAGAACTTATTAAAAGACTAAAAAAAAGGGGCCATAAACGCCTAAGGTTCCTCTCTGTTGATGAATTTGTAGTAAGAAATAATAAAATTGAAACCTACCTAATTCATCGATACCCTCATAACTGCAGAAATTTTAGGATTCTTGATGGTGATAACTTTATACAGTAGATTTTTTGAAGCCTTAAAGACTAGAAACATTAGTTTCTGTAACTGGAAGGGGAGTAATAATTTAACTGATTATTTTGCTGGAAAAGGCGACATAGATCTTTTTGTGCCAATTTCATACAAAGATGATTTTAAAAAAATAGCTAAAGAGTTTGGTTTTCGCTGTCTAACTTCTTATCAGGCAAACCACCCTTATATAGAACACTTCTTTGCTCTAGATGAAGTGAGTCTCGAATTCATTCATCTTCATGTTTATTTCAAAATCGTCACGGGTGAGCATATTTCAAAAAATTATATAATCCCGCTAGATGACTATCTTATAGGCAATGTAGAACATAACTCAGTAGTACCAACTTTGAAAAATAAGGCCAAGTTGAATGTTTTTTTGATTAGATATTATTTGAAAATCGGATCTATTCTTGGTTTATTTCAATATTTTAGAGAGCTTGATAAATATAACAATGAATGGAACTCTCTAGACCTGAGTGAAGAAAATGAGCCTATTCAAGATATTGGACTTACAAAGGAAATAGTAGATGATATGAGAAGAGCTTACGAACACTCTGGACTATTTTCACGGTTAATTTTGTCACTAAAAATCAAGAATTTTTTTAAGAATTATAAAAGGAAATCTTTTTTTGAACATCAGTTATTCAATATAAAAAATATTGGAGTTAGATTTATAAATAAACTTATCTTAAAAAGAAAGAAGTTTCTTGACCCTGGTTTGGTTATTGCAATTTGTGGTTTAGATGGTTCAGGTAAGTCAACTTTAGTTAAAAAACTTAAAGAAAATTTTTCTACTGCCTGTTGTGTGAAAGTAATTCACCTAGGTCGTCCTTCTCCCAGTTCAGCTACCTTATTAATCAGTCCTATGATTAATGTTTTTAGTCAGCTGAGAAGGCTAAAGGTCTCACCAAATGATGACAAAGAACAACCTCGAAATAATGATATCTCACTACTCCAAGCCATACGTTATGTCATATTGGCATATGATAGAAAAAAAGCTTCTATTAGAGCTCATAGAATTCAGGAAAAAGGGTATATCGTCATCTGCGATCGCTATCCAGGAATTATGAATGGAAAAATGGATTCTCCAAAAATACCTCATGTCTCGACGAGTGGATGTGTTTACAAATACTTACATAAAAAGGAGAACCAACTCTATAATTCAATTAAACCAGCAGAGATTATTTTTCATCTGTCAGTGCCCTTAGAGGTTTCCATTCAGAGAAACAACCAAAGAGAAAAGTTTGGAAAAGAAACTGATAGCGAAATAAGAGATCGTTATGTTCGAAATAAAGATGCAGTATTCCTAGGTAAAAATTATAACTTTGTAGATGCAACACCTCCTTTCACAGAGGTATTAGCGCAAGTCAGTAATTCTATTTGGAACTTTAAACCTTGAATGTCTATGACTAAGAGCTCCAAGTCAAAGGTCTTCATGTTTGTTAATGTAGACTGGTTTTTTCTTTCTCATAGATTTTCGATAGCAAACGAAGCATTTCGCAATGGTATAAACATGACCGTTTACGCAGATATGACGGGCAAAACGTCTCCAAATTTACAAAAAAATTTTTCATTTCTCCAAAGTCCTTTATCAAGATCATCAAAAAACCTTTTTGTCCTTTTCTATGAATTTATAAAAGTCATGTACTTGATTGGTAAAGAGAAACCTGAAATTATTCATGCAGTAACTATTAAACCTATTATTCTTCTAGGTATAATTGCTAGGTTAACAAAAACTCCTTTTCTTGGAGCAATTTCAGGAATGGGTCCAATAATCAATGATGAAGGTTTATTTTCTAGATTAAGATTCAAAATTGTATTAAGAATTTACAAATTTATTTTTAAACCTGCTAGTGCGATAGTAATTTGTCAAAGTGATCATGATAGAAATATTTTGATGAATCATAATATATGCAGTGAATATTCAATTACAAAAATTGCCGGTTCAGGAGTTAATTTAGAAAAATTTAAACCCATTCAACATAAGCAAGATAGGCCAGTTATATTGATGGCTAGCCGAATATTATTAGATAAAGGAGTAAGAGAGTTCTGCTTCTCTGCTAAATCCTTTTTAAAAGACGGCAATCAAGCTGACTTTTGGTTGGCAGGACCTATTGACAACTCGAGTCCATCATTTCTGTCCCAAGAAGATACTATAAGTCTTTGTGAAGAAAATGGTGTTAACTATCTTGGCAACCAAGATGATATGGATAAATTATTTGCTCTAACAACAATTTTTGTACTTCCCTCTTACTATCCAGAAGGTATACCCAAAGTTCTATTAGAGGCTGCCGCAAGCGGTCTACCAATTATTACAACGGATCATCCAGGTTGTAGAGATGCAGTAATTAATGGGAAAACTGCGATATTGGTAGAACCTAGAGATGCCATGGCTATAGATAATGCAGTGAGATATTTATTAAATAATCCAAATCTAATCTCCAAGATGGGTAAAGCAGGAAGAAGCTTAGCAGAAGATAGATACGACGAAAGAAAGGTTATAACATCTCACCTAGAGTTATATAATCGTCTCATTAGATTTTCTCGATGAATTTACCTTATTCTGATTCTAGTCCATGAAATATTTAATAACAGGCTCATCTGGCTTTATTGGCTCAAGGCTTTACGATTTTTTGGAAAAAGAAGGTCATATTGTGATTGGAGTTTCAAAAAATAAAAAAAAGAACCCTCACAGCGACATAATATGCGACCTTGAGATTGATTCTTTGAAGAAAAAAGATTTATACGGTGTAAAAACCGTTTTTCATCTGGCTGGTTTAGCTCATGATCTTTCAAATCCAAAAACTTTGAAAAATAAATTTATCAGTTTGAATGTAGAGGCCACAAAGAAACTTGCTCAACTGGCAGCCGATTCCGGAGTAAAGAATTTTATCTTTGTAAGTAGTGTCAAGGCAGAAATAGAGGATACTGATCACAAAAATTTAAATGAAGCAACTGACGGAATTTATGGTAAAACTAAACGCTCTGCAGAGTTAGAAATATTAGAGTTCTCCTCCAATATTGATATGAGAGTTTTCATAGTAAGACCGGCTTTAGTTTATGGAGCTGAAATTAAAGGAAACCTTCTCCTTATGAAGAATGCAATAAAAAATGGTTGGTTTCCACCCTTACCAAAAATTTACAATAACCGCTCCATGATTCATGTAGATGATCTAGTTAGGGCTATTGTTTTGGTTGAAAGAGAAGGCAAAAATCGTGAAATTTACAATGTAACAGATGGTGAAGATTATTCTACAACTAGAATTTACGAAGCAATGCATGAAATGCTCGGGAAAACACCCCCAAAAATAAGAGCACCACTCTTCTTGGTTAAACTGATGAGATATATTCCTGGAAATATAGGCTACAAAATAACTAAATTATTAGATGATGAGAATTATTGCTCAAGTAAAATTGTATCTTTAGGTTTTAGAGCTAAATTGAAGTTTGAGAATTTAAATGAAACGCTTTTTTGATTTATTAATATCTTTTTCTTTATTAATTGTTCTTTCAATTCCTATGTTTGTCATGAGCTTGATAATTTTTTTTACCTCTAAAGGCCCCGTAATACATTGGTCTAAAAGAATTGGAAAGGATAATATTATCTTTATGATGCCTAAATTTAGAACAATGACCATAGATACTCCAGATATGGCATCTCACCTATTACAGGATCCATCTTCCTTTTACACACCTATTGGTAAATTTTTTAGGAATTACAGCCTTGACGAATTACCTCAACTTTACTCTATTTTAATTGGAGACATGTCTCTCGTTGGTCCAAGACCTGCACTGCATAATCAAGAAGACCTTGTTGCACTAAGAACAGAGATGGGAGTACATTCTATTGTTCCAGGTATTACAGGTCTTGCACAAATAAATGGTAGGGACGACCTTTCAATCAAAAGAAAGGTAGAGTTTGATGCATGTTACCTTGAAAAAAGGTCGCTAAGATTTGATATTTATATCTTATGGCTTACCTTATTAAAGGTATTAAGAAGGGCCGATATTTCCCATTGATATTTAAAGCTTAGAAAATGAGTTTAAGAAAAGCGCTAATATCAACCTCTCGGTTCAATAAAAAGTTAATAGTTCTAATGACAGACTTTATTTTTTTAGTTCTCTCAAGCTTGTTGGCACTGACTATCAGCGATGTTAGTATTGCATCAATTCATTTAGAACAATTTATTCGACTTATCTGGTTACCGATATTCTGTGTTATAACTTTTTGGTTTTTGGGTGTTTACAGTTCAGTTGTTAGATACCTAGACTTTAGTGTGTCTATCATAATAACGAAAGCGATAGCTGTTGTGTTTATTCTGAATCTATTTATGAGTTTCTTTTATGGTTTTTTGCTTGATTCATTAAATCTTTCAAATACCGAACCCTTGATAACAATAATCGGTTGGTTAGTAGGAATACTTACTTTTGGATTTTTAATGATTACCTCAAGACTTGGTGCTGGACTATACCTCTCTCAACAAGATTCTGATATAAGAGTTGCAATATATGGTGCCGGATCGGCAGGCATTCAGCTTGCAAGCGCTTTAAGGGTTAGTCAAGAAATGGAACCAATTGCATTTGTTGACAATAATCAATCACTTCATGGTACTTACTTAGCTGGAATTAAAGTCCTTCATCCTGATAAATTAAAGAAACTGGCTCAAAGAGGGAAGATAGATGAAGTGCTGATTGCAATGCCATCTGCATCAAAATCAATCTTGAGATCTCTATTGAAGAAAATTGAAGACTATTCGCTGAAAGTCAGAATCTTACCGGGTTTAGCTGACTTAGCACAGGGAAAAATTTCGGTTTCTGAATTAAAAGAAGTCGATATTACAGACTTACTCGGCAGATATGAGGTTGCGGCAAAGCACAACATAATTAATAAAAATATCAAAGATAAAGTAGTACTGATTACCGGTGCAGGAGGTTCTATCGGTTCAGAAATATCTAGGCAATCGGTTAGAAATGGTGCTTCCAAAATCCTTCTTCTTGATTCAAATGAATATGCACTGTACTCAATAAAAAATGAAATTGAAACTTACTCTGAAAGGCCTGCAGTCTTTTCAATACTCGCAAGTGTAAAAAACAAAAAGAGAATAATCGAGGTCTGTAATGCTTTTGGTGTCGATACAATTTATCATGCTGCGGCCTATAAGCATGTTTCCCTTGTTGAAGAAAATCCTTTTGAGGCGGTTCAAAATAATATATTTGGAACAATGTCTTGTGCACTGGCGGCAATAGAGTCCAATGTCGAGACCTTTGTTTTAGTCTCCACAGACAAGGCTGTAAGACCGACTAACATAATGGGGGCAACAAAAAGATTTGCAGAACTGATACTTCAATCTCTCGCAGTTGACTGTAAAACCCGTATGACTATGGTTCGTTTTGGAAATGTAATAGGATCATCGGGTTCAGCAATACCCCTTTTTCAACAACAAATAAAGAATGGTGGTCCTGTTACTGTTACTCATAAGGAGGTAACTCGTTATTTCATGTCTATACCTGAAGCAGCACAATTGGTTATTCAGGCAGGTGCTATGGGTAGGGGTGGAGACGTTTTTGTATTGGATATGGGGGAGCCTGTAGAAATCTATGAATTAGCCAAGAGACTTATTAGTCTCAGCGGCATGCAAGTTAAAGATGAAAAAAATCCTAATGGAGATATTGAAATTGTATTCACTGGATTAAGACCTGGTGAGAAGCTATATGAGGAGTTGTTGATTGGTGACAATGTTAGCGAAACTGATCATAAGCAAATATTGAGAGCTGAAGAGATTTCAATATCTTCAGAAGAATTGGAAGAGCATTTAGAGTCATTAAAAAAAGCCGAGGAAAATGCAGATGTATTAATGCTGATTGATATTCTAAAAAAGGTTGTATCAGGATTTTCTCCCGAAGAAAATATTATTGATATAGTGCACAAACAAAACATCTCAGAAAATTAGATCTCTTGTATACTTTTATAGAAAACATAGAGGATTTAGCTTTTCTTAATGACGAGTTAATAGTTAAACCGTATGTTGCCATAGATACTGAATTTAGGAGAACTTCAAAAGATAATATGAAGCTTGCTCTCATGCAGGTGAATGACGGAGAGGAAATTTATCTTATTGACACAGTACAAATCAAAGAGCCGAAAAATGCAGCAAATTTTCTTTTCTCAGAAGATGTCCTTAAGATTCTTCATTCGTGTAAGGAGGATTTAGAGGCAATTTTTTCTTGGTCAAACCAAAAGATGGAAAATATTTTCGATACGCAATTGGCTAATTCGTTCCTAGAAAATGAGTACTCTATAAGCTATCAGGGATTGGTAGAAAAGAAATTAGGCATAATACTCAATAAAAAGGAAACAAGATCTAATTGGCTCAAACGACCTCTTTCTGACGATCAATTGAAGTATGCTGCCCTTGATGTTGAATATTTAATTCCTCTTTATCTAGAGCAAAAAGAGCTTCTTAGAAATTCTGGTAAAAATTATTGGCATGATGAAGATATTAAAAAACTTATTAGCAATACATTTGAAAATCAGATGTCAGAAAATAATATAAGAAGGTCTCTACCTATAGATCAAGAGAATGAACTCTTATCTAAATTGAACCTAAAGGTAAATGAGATAGCAAAGCAAGAAAGGATCAACCCCACTTTATTTTTCTCTAAGAAAGCTCAGAAAGATTTATTGAGGATGGCATTAGTCAAGGGAGCTGATCCTGCTTTTAAAGAGATAACTCCCTGGAGGAAAAAGTTATTGAAAAAAGAAATAATTGAAATTCTTCGATAACATGTATTGGTTAATGTATACATGTTGTTCTGTTGTTGTTGCCCACATGATTTCTCAACATCTCGAAAAGTATTATTTGCATATTTTTTTTTTAATATCAACGCTACTACTTACACCGTCCCAAATAAGTATATCCGATCCAAATTTAGCTCCATCTATTTATACCTTTTTATTTAATTTTATTTTTGAAAGAAATTTCTCATTGAGACCTTTACGGCCTTTAATTCTTACTTTGCCCTTGAGTATTTTCCTGAGTTTTGCAGTATTACAGATCAGAAAAAGATTCTTTCAGCTATTAAATTCTTAAGGTCAATTAATCCTACAGCATTCTTCCCCTTTAACATACCAGCTGATTCTCCTGGATTAAAAAGTAGAGTATTGTTAATGTACTCTTCTCTGTATCTATGAGTGTGTCCGTGAAGAATAATGTCTACCGCATTATCCGCGGCTAAAAATTCACTTATAGGCTCGGGTTCATGAAAAACAGCTATCTTTCTATGACACTTATCTAAAGTCAAAGGTGGATCTTGAATTATAAAATTGCAGTCGACAGCAACCTTATCCAATCCAAACTCATTTCTATCATTGTTTCCATAAACAGCGAAAAAATCGCAATGTAAACTTGAGAATTTTTCCAAAGAGTTTGCCTTGGTAATATCCCCAGTATGGATTACTGATTCAACTTTTTTTTCATTGAATATCGAGATTATCTTATCAATATTAAGGAGATTGTTATGCGTATCGCTCACAACTCCTATTATCATTTTTAGACTTGCTCTAAAATATGGATACCACATGCACTGCCTAAACCAATGACATGGGTAAGACCGATTTTTGCATTCTCAACCTGTCTTTTGCCAGCTTCGCCTCTTAAGTGAGTACAAACTTCATATATATTTGCTATTCCTGTTGCACCGAGCGGGTGACCCTTAGATAAGAGTCCTCCTGATACATTGACCGGTATTCTGCCACCCAACTCAACTTCACCTTCATCTATTAGTTTGCCTGCTTCACCATCTCCACAGAGGCCCAAATTCTCGTAGTGCAGCATCTCAGCTGTAGCAAAACAGTCATGAAGTTCTACTAAGTCAATATCTTCGGAATTAAGGCCTGCCATTTCATAGGCTTCAGCTGCAGCTTTGCGTGTGCAACTATTTACATCTGGCATCACAAGGTCTCTTTCCTGATATGGATCGCTCGTCATAACTGAAGCTTTAATTCTCACAGCTCTTTGCATACCAAGTTCTTTTGCCTTCTTTTCAGAAACTAAAACTGCTGCTGCTGCTCCATCAACATTAACAGAGCACATCAACTTTGTATTTGGATATGAAATCATTTCAGCATTCATCACTTCCTCAAGGGGAGTCTCAATTTGATAGCGTGCTTTAGGATTCATGGTTGAATGATGATGATTTTTTACAGAAATCTTAGCGAATTGCTCAAATGTTGTACCATATTGTCTAGCGTGTTCCATGCCCGCTTCCGCAAAGACCGCAGGCATTGTTCCAGATCCCAATAGACCTTCTTTGGGTATTCCAGCACCTCCTCCAGAACCCCCTAACAGTCCAGTACCCATTTGCTCTACACCAACCGCTAGCACCACGTCATATAATCCAGCTTTTATTGATGTCCATGCTTCCCTGAAAGCAGTTGCGCCTGTTGCACAAGCATTTGAACAATTCACGACCGGAATTCCTGTTTGACCAATCTCTTGAAGAATTCTTTGTCCAACCATTGCGTTGGCTTGACCTAAATTACCGCAATAGAAAGCTTCCATATTACCTATATTTAGTCCTGCATCATCAAGTGCTAACAATGCAGCTTCAGCACCAAGATCTGGCACAGTTCTATCTGGAAACCTTCCAAACTTGATCATATCAACACCTAAAACATATACATCACTCATAATTTTCTCCCTTATGTGATTGGTTTAAAGAAATAGCTTATATAACTATTTCCATCTTTGTCTTTTCTGCCTAAAGCATCGTCAAATATTACTTCTACTGGCATATCAAAATTAATCTTATCTGGATTTGGTTCACAATCTATCAAATTCCCTTTTACTGTTCCTCCACCATCAAGGTCTACTATCGCAGATATATAGGGAACTTCTATTCCTGGAAAAGATCTAAAAACAATGGAATAAGAATAGAGTTTCCCCGTGTTTTGAAGCTTAATAGATTTCATAGAATCTCTTACAAAACACTTTGAGCAAACTTTTCTTTCTCCTAAAAAGATTGAATCACATTCACTACACTTATGACCTTCAAGATAAGGCTCTTCTCCTTCTGGTAGCTTTAGATATTCGACAACAGGTAAACTCATTATTCCCCAAAAAATAAATTCTAGTTTTATATATATTTAAGTTAATTACAATAGCTGTCTATGAGTTTTTGGAAAGCAGGAATAGGTGGGATGATAGGTTTCTCGATCGGAGGTCCTATTGGAGGAATACTTGGTGCGATAATTGGATCAAAACTTTCAAGTGGAGATCAAGCCAAACCATCACTGAAGCAGAGAAATCAAGCTGCTTTTTTTACTGCCCTTTTCGCATGTTTCGCTAAAATTGCAAAAGCTGACGGTAAAGTAACCCAAGAGGAAGTAGATAAGGTTGATCACTTTATAAAGGAGAGATTTAAATTTCCATCAGACCAAAGAGTATTTGCTATCAAAATATTTAACCATGCCAAGGATGATAATAATTCCTTTCGAGATTATGCTAGCCAACTTGCTTTACTTTTATCATCTGATAAATCTGCTTTGAAAATGTTTTATGAACTTCTTTTTGAACTTTCAATGGCAGATGGCCGTCTTGACTCTTCAGAAGAAAATCTTTTACTTGAAGCGATAGAGATTTTTCAAATTGATCCAGAATTTTTTAAAATTAATAGAAAGAAGTACGGAGGTAATATATCTGATGCTTATACTATTCTTGGTGTTACAGAAGATATGCCATTTAAAGACATAAAAATTGCTTACCAAAGAAAAAGAAAAGAATTTCATCCTGATACTTTACTATCAAAGGGTTTGCCCGAAGAGTTGTTAAAGAAAGCCAAAGAAAAATTTATTGAAATCCAATCGGCCTTTGAAGAAATAGAAAAGGCAAAAAATAAATAAAGATTTACAATTTTATTTGCCTTATGATTTGCCATCATGACAGTAATAATTTCAGGTACAGGTCTATATACTCCTAAAGAGTTTATAACTAATGAAGAGCTTGTCCAAAGTTTTAATCATTTCGTTATAAATTTTAATGAAGAAAATAAGGATCAAATAGATTCTGGTGCTGTGGATGCTTTAGTGCCATCAAGTACAGAGTTTATAAAAAAAGCTTCTGGTATTGAGCAAAGATATGTTCAAGATAAAGAAGGAATACTTGATGTAACAAGAATGAGACCTAAATTAAAAGAAAGATCTAATTCAGAGGTATCTATCCTGGCAGAGATGGCAATCAAAGCTGCTGAAGAGGCCATGAAACAATCAGATATAGACTCTTCCGATATCGATGCAGTAATCTGTGGGTGTTCAAACCTTCAAAGAGCATATCCCGCTATTGCCATAGAAGTTCAACAAGAACTTGGAATATCCGGATATGCATACGATATGAATGTTGCATGTTCATCGGCAACATTTTCTATCCAAAATGCTTACAACGATATTCAATCAGGAATCGCAAATAGGGTTCTAGTAGTGAACCCAGAAATTTGTTCAGGTCACTTAAACTTTAAAGACAGAGATGCACATTTTATTTTTGGAGATGCAGCAACTGCTGTTATTCTCGAAAAAGATAGTAACTCTCAATTTGCTTTCACAATTCTTGGAACAAGCCTAAAGACCCAATTTTCTAATAATATACGAAATAATTTTGGATTTTTGAACTTACCTGAAAACTCAGACCCTAATTCACCTGATAAATTATTCATCCAGAATGGCAGGAGTGTTTTCAAAGAAGTTGTTCCGATGGTCCAGGCTCACATTGCTAGTCACTTAGATAATCTAGACATAGATATTAAAGAAGTAAAAAGATTATGGTTACATCAGGCAAATTTAAATATGAACCTGCTAATTGCTAAGAAAATCTTAGGCAGAGAGCCTGATGAGCAAGAAATGCCAATTATTTTGAATGATTATGCTAACACGAGTTCAGCTGGCTCTATAATAGCCTTTCACCAAACTAAAGGTGACTTTGTATCCAATGAAATAGGAGTCATAAGTTCTTTTGGAGCTGGATACTCAGTTGGAAGTGTAGTTTTACAAAAGATTTGATATGAAATTTTTAATAAGAATACATTATGCTTTAAAAAGTCTTGAAGCTTTGGATTTTTTACCCTTATTTCTAATAAGATGCTATCTTTTTTATGTCCTTTGGTTTGCCGCAATGAATAAAATAGATTCTTTTGACAAGTTTTCTGGTTATTTAGGAACTCTCGGAGTACCTCTCTCAGATATATTTACTTGGTTAGTGATCATCACTGAAGCTGGAGGCGCAGCATTAATTCTAATAGGTCTATTTGTTAGATGGTCTTCAATTCCACTCTTGATTGTTATGTTCTTTGCTGGATATCTTGTGCATTGGCAAAATGGCTGGGCTTATGAAGCAAATGGTATTGAATTCGCTGCAATTTATTCATTGATGCTTCTCACTTTATTATGTTTTGGCGGAGGAAAATATTTGAGCCTTGATTATTGGGTGTCGAGTAATAAATAAATGGAACTATATCAGACCTCATATGACCTTCTGGAACCAATCAGTAAGGTACATGAATGGATTCAAGAAGCTCAGCAAAATGGGGCTGCATTGGCACATGCCATGAATATCTCCTCAGTAAATTTTGATGGCAAACCGTCATCAAGAATGGTCTTGCTTAAGAGAATAGGCCGTGAAGGATTCGTCTTCTTTACCGATTATAATGGCAACAAGGGAAAACAGATTATCGAATCACCTTATGTTGCTTTGAATTTCTGGTGGGCAAAAACAAATAAACAGATCAGAATAGAAGGTAAATGTTCCAAAGCAAGTGAAGAAGAAAATAATGAATATTTTTCTTCGAGACCAAGAGGTTCGCAGATTTCGGCCTCTGTTTCTTTACAAAGTGAAGAAATAGATACATATGAATCATTAGTTGAGCGTTCCAAGGAATTTGAATTGAATCATACTGGTAAAGAGATAACGAGACCACAAAGATGGGGAGGATTCATAGTAGAGCCAGAATCTATAGAATTTTGGATAGATCAAAAGAATAGGTTGCACACAAGAGAACTCTATACAAAAGAAGATTGTGAATGGAAAAAGGTACTTTTGTCGCCTTGAATCATAATATCTATTACAATGTTTTTTTTAATTACAAGTGACCTTTAGTATAGGCCACCACTGAATATGCCCTCCATAAAGCTTCCAGATAATTCCATAAGAAATTTTGATAATCCCTTAAGTATCGACGATATCGCCAAAGACATTGGTTCAGGCCTTGCGAAATCTGCAGTAGCAGGAAAAATTGATGGTAGATTAGTCGACGGATCAGAAATTATTTTAGAGGATTGCAGCGTAGAAATTTTAACAATAAAAGATGACGAAGGTCTTGAGATAGTCAGACACTCTTGCGCACATCTGTTGGCTCACGCCCTTAAGCAGCTCTATCCTAGTGCCCAAATGGCGATAGGCCCAGTAATTAAAGACGGGTTTTATTACGACATCAAACTTGATAAAAAACTATCAGATGAAGATTTAGAGGCTATAGAGAATAGAATGAAAAAGCTTGCTAAGACTAAATATGATGTAAGGAGAGAAGTCGTATCACAAAAAAAAGCTATCAAGACTTTCAAAAAGAGAAATGA
>MDTD01017170.1_pt1 | contig 19904 bp, 13 predicted proteins | sample 811221 | NCBI WGS metagenome assembly MDTD01 (sample SAMN05326646, study PRJNA326480) | marine metagenome | isolation source: seawater | place: Pacific Ocean: South West | collected 2011
ACGAACTCTTCCAGAGACTTCATTTGCTCGTTAAAAGCCCGGCCACCTGCGCTCTTCATGCCTTGGCTGTCAGCCTGGCACCCCTCAAGAAGATCGAGAGCCGGATCAATTTCCCTCTTTTTTCGTTCACGGACAATCCGACGAAAAATTTCCCAGACGTCGAGTTCGGCCTCAAAATACTCTTTCCGCTCTCCCTTTCGGGTTACGATCCTCAACAACCCCCAATTTACCAGCTCCTTCAAATTCGTATGGGCATTTCCCCGGCTGATACTCAGCTCCGCCATGACTTCGTCTGTGCTCATGGCCTCTGGACTGGTCATGAGTAAAGCGTGAATCTGAGCCATAGTACGATTGATACCCCATTGAGTTCCCATAACACCCCACTGAGAGACGAACTTCTCCTTAAGTCCCTCCAATTCCACTTCCTCCTTTTTCATATATTTCAGTATTTGTCGAAAATTAGGTGGGCGCAAGTTAATACCCTTAAGGCTGCGTTTCACGTCACATTCAGCATCAGCTCGCGCCACTACTGCTGCTAAACCGCGCACCCACGGTAACCAGAGCTGATCCTGCCAACATACACCCCAAGGCGATCCAAGTGGATTGCGATCCCATGTCGGGTAGGAACCACCCGGTAAATCCAGCTATCTTTTCCGTCTCTTCGCCATCACGAATAAACGTCTTAGTGATTGTGATCTTCCAAGGCCAAATCACAACAAGTGATCCTCCAACAAATCCAGTAATCAGAGCCATCGTCAGGTCGTGGGCCCTCCGAAAGAGCCAGCTCAGGAGACGAGACAGTAATACTAAGCCTGCCACCCCACCGATGAGAAAGGGGATCAGAATATTCAAAGCCTTTCCTACTTCTCCTCCAGTGAAACCGTTAACTGCCTCAACCATGACGAGCCTGTATCCTCCCATGAGAAGCAGAATAAATGATCCACTAAGGCCCGGAATAATCATACTGCAGACGGATACCGCACCACACAGACCGAGATAGATCATATTGTCACTCCCGCTGGCTGGCTGCAGAAACGCTACCGCGCCTCCAGCTCCAAGCCCGGCCACTGACCCGACTACAGGTCCGAGGGTCCACCTCTCTATACGAGCTCCCAGCGACGGTATGGAGGCAACGATCAATCCAAAGAAAAACGCCCAGACCAAGACCGGGTGATTTTCAAAACCCCACTCCATCACCCGGGCCATAGTCGCTACGCTCACAATCACGCCGATTCCAATTCCGAAGAGGAAACGACCGTCTACGCGTTCCCACGCTCCTCGAAGATTTAGCCTCAACAAAAAGCGGACCGTTGTTCCATCGAATCTTTTGAGAGCCTCGATCAGGCGCTCGTAGACCCCGGTGATCACTGCTATCGTTCCCCCTGAAACACCGGGGATGACATTCGCGGACCCGATAGCAAAACCCTTCAAAACAAGACCCAATTTAAACATGGCGCCAATTTCCAAACGGTATTGTAGTTCGCGAACACATGGAATTTGTAGCCGCCCTGCAGCCAGCACCCTCTACAATTCAAGAAGAAGGCTGGCTGGGTTCTCGAGGCACTCTTTCACCTTGATAAGAAACGTGACGGCCTCTTTCCCATCGACCATGCGATGATCATAACTGAGCGCCAAGTACATCATGGGGCGGATCTCAACCTTGCCGTCAACCGCCACCGGACGCTCTTGTATCGTATGCATTCCGAGAATCCCACTTTGTGGAGGATTGAGAATCGGAGTGCTCAGCAGCGACCCATAGATCCCCCCATTTGAAATCGTGAAAACCCCACCTCTCAAATCCTCGAGCTGTATCTTGCCCTCCCTTGCACGCTCGGCGTAATCGAGAATATCCTGTTCAATTTGCGGGCAGTCCTTTGCCTCGGCATCCCGGATCACTGGAACCACAAGACCTTTCTCGGTGCCGACTGCGATACCAATGTCATAAAAATGATTCTCAATAATTTCCTGCCCTTCAATTCTTCCATTCAGCGAAGGCACTTCTCTCAGGGCGTGCACCACCGCCTTTACAAAAAGAGACATGAATCCCAGCTTGACCCCGTATTTTTCAAGGAAGCTTTCCTGGACTGTTTTGCGGAGTTGCATCACTGCCGACATATCGACTTCATTAAATGTCGTCAGGATCGCAGCCGTCTGCTGAGCGTTCACAAGCTGGGTCGCAATTTTTCGCCGCAGAGGAGTCATCCGACGCCTCGTAGTGCGACCTTCATCCGCATCAGACAAATCCCCTGAGTCACCGTGCGTCCTTTCGCTTTGACTACTTCCTCCGTCCTGAGCGGTCTTCTCTGACAGAAGAGAAGATGAGAGCAGGGCCGCAGCCGCCGAGGAGGCGCGTTGAACATCTGATTCCACCACTGGCGAACTCTGTTGCTGTTCCGGTTCACTCGGGGTCAGCACTTCTGGCTCACCAGCCGTTGAATGATCCGAAGGCACATCCACATCGGCAGGTGGCATAACTCCTACTGTGACCGTGCCGATCACAGCGCCGATGGAAACCTCCATCCCTTCTGGGGACAGAATATTCAGGAGCCCTGCGGATTCTGCATCGATTTCGGCAGAAACCTTATCGGTCTCCAAAGTAACAAGAGTGTCTCCAGCCTCCACATTTTCTCCGTCCCTCTTGTGCCATTGCGCGATTGTGGCTGATGCGATTGATTCCCCAGCCGCGGGAACCTTGATGGCAATAATTTCCGGGCCCTCATCCAAAGCGGTGAACCCAAAGGGCCCCGACTGATCACTCTCTGGCTCTTCATTACTCACCACTTCCTCAGCAACCACTTCGCCAGACAGGTTGTCCTCGCCCGGCCCTGATTGGCCGGAAACACTCGAGCCCTCCACGTCTACCTTTTCCGTTATCTCTGCGATAACCGTGCCGATAGCCACCTCTTCCCCTTCTGCGACAACGATTTTAATAACACCGTCAACGGGCGCCTCAAGCTCGCTGGACACCTTATCTGTTTCAATCGTCGCAAGGACCTCTCCCTTTGCTACCGGTTCCCCATCAGACTTGTGCCACTGCCCTACCGTCGCCGTATTTATGGACTCACCGGCAGCAGGAATTTTGACTTCAAGGGCCATAGTTCAAGTAGGTCTGGGCTACGCTTGCTTTCTTACACGGAGAACGCTTTCTCCACGAGCATCTTCTGCTCCCGCAGGTGCATTGCCTTCGATCCCGCAGCCGGACTTGAAGCCCTGTCCCTTCCTGCATAACGCACCTGACCAGTCCCTACGCAGCGCTCAAGCCGCGACCAGATGTAAGACCAGGCCCCCATGTTAAGAGGCTCTTCCTGGCACCAGACAAATGCTTTCGCTCGCTTGAAGGGCTCAATCAGCTTCTTCACCATTTCCCCATGAAAAGGGTAAAGCTGCTCAACCCGGATGATCGCGGTATGGTTGAGATCATTCTCCTTTCGATGCTGCATAAGGTCGTAATAGACCTTCCCCGAACAGAACACAACGCGGTCGACCTTCTCGAGATCCAGCTCTTCAAGTTGCGGATCCTGCAATATCTCTCGAAAACACTCACCCTCGAGAAAATCCTCTTCTCGGGACACAGCCTCTGGCCTTGTGAGCAGGCTCTTGGGTGTCATAAGCACGAGGGGCTTCAAAAAGCTCCGATGCTTCTGCCGCCTCAAAATATGAAAATATTGCGCGGGTGTGGACAGATTAGCCACTGTCATGTTTTTTTCGGCGCACAGCTGCAGAAATCGCTCAAGACGCGCACTGCTATGCTCAGGTCCCATGCCCTCGTAACCATGCGGTAACAGCATCACTACGCTGCTGGGCACCTGCCACTTCGATTCTGCAGATGAAATAAACTGGTCGATGATAACCTGAGCTCCATTCGCGAAGTCACCGAACTGAGCCTCCCACATGATCAGCATCTGGGGACATCCGAGAGAATACCCGTAATCAAAACCAAGCACCGCAGCCTCTGAAAGAAGACTGTTGTAGACGCAGAATTTGGCCTGCTCTGAATCGATATGGTAAAGAGGTATGTGACGATCACGGCTTTCGTAATCGTAGAAAACCGCATGGCGCTGACTGAAGGTTCCCCGACGGCAGTCCTGCCCCGAAAGCCTTACCGGGTAGCCTTCCTTCAAGAGAGCTCCCCACGCCAGAGACTCAGCGAATGCCCAGTCGAAGGGACCGCCATTTTTCAACGCGTCCACGCGCCGCGGCATAAATCGTTTGGCCAGTGTCGGGTGAAGCTTAAAGCCCTCAGGCACGGAAGTAAGAACGCTACCCACGTGCTGCAGAAGCTTCCGGGTGATCCCAGTATGAACCGGGTCATGATTGAAGCGTTCCTGCGCCTTGGCCGTGGATCCCGTGTAGATACTACGGCTCCCCTCCTCCTCAAGACGCTTCATCTCATCATATTCGGACTCGAAGCGACTCCATATCTCATCGTGCCCGGCCTGCACCTCCTCGGCACTCATGACGCCAGTTTCAATCAGTTCATCCGCATAGAGCTTCCCGAGTGGTTTTCTCTTGGAGATCTGTCGGTAGATATGAGGCTGGGTGAAGGCTGCCTGATCGGTTTCGTTGTGACCTTGACGACGGTAACAATACATGTCGATTACCACGTCTCGGCCGAACTTCTGGCGGAAGGCGAACGCAAATTCTGCGGCCCAGATCAATTCCATGGGACGCTCCCCATTAACGTGCAAAATGGGAGCTTCAATCATCTTGGCCACATCAGTGGCATAAGAAGAGGACCGCGCATCAGACGGCATGGTTGTGAAACCTATCTGGTTATTGATAATGACGTGAACTGTTCCTCCCGTCCGATATCCGGGGAGCTGAGAAAGATTGAGGACCTCAGCAACTGAACCCTGTCCTGCAAAGGCTGCATCCCCGTGGATAAGAAGTGGCAGAACCTGCTTGCGGTCTGTCTTTGCTCCATCATCGCCTAAAATCCGTTGTCGAGCTCTTGCCTTCCCCTCTACCACCGCATTGACCGCCTCAAGGTGACTAGGATTCGCCGCGAGGCTTACGCGCACCTCTCCATCGGGGAAAGTTCGAACATTTTCATACCCGAGGTGGTATTTGACATCTCCGTCACCCGCCACCAGATCGGGCACATAATTGGGCGTGAATTCGTAGAGAATTGTCCGGAGAGATTTACGAACAATCTGTCCGAGGACATTCAGTCGACCACGGTGAGCCATACCCATTGCCACTTCCTTGACCCCAACGCCAGGAGACATCTCAAGAATTCGGTTGAGAATCGCCATCAAGCCCTCTCCGCCCTCCAGAGAAAATCGTTTCTCTCCCAAAAACTTTTTCCCAATGAACGATTCGAAAAGCTCTGCTTCAAAAATCCAGCTCAGAGCCTTCTCCTTCATTTCGCGAGCCGGAGTGGCCTCCGTGACTCGCTGTTCAACCTTTTCGCGGATCCAGTTACGCACCTCCGTATTATGGATATGCATGAACTCAAACCCGATCGATCCTGAATAGGTTGCATCCAGACCGGAGATCATTTCACCCAATTCCATTTCGGCCCCATTCCGGAAGAACTGGGTAGACACCCTCCGACCAAGATCCTTCTCATCAAAACCGAACTTGATGGGATCTAGCCGGGGATTTCGTTTCGGAGAGTCATCGAGAGGGTTTATATGTGCCTGAGTGTGCCCGAGAGTCCTGTAGTTGTAGACGAGACTCACCAACCTTCCTCGAAAGGCTGAATGCACTGAATCAGGCAAGGCCTCCGAATCTTCTTCCCCCTCGCTCTCAGTCTTGCCTGTGCCACTACTACTCCGATCGGCATCTCCGAGCTCCTCAAGCTGCGCAGTTCCCAGTTCAAAACCTTCAAAAAAGGCCGCCCAAGCCGGCTCGATACCAGTGGGGTCCTCAAGCCAGCGTTCATAATTCGCTTCAAGCAGATTAGCGCTCATGCGGGCGGTGACTGATGCGTTCATCGAGCGTGACCAGAAGGAGTTCGCGGACGGTTCTTGGGGTTTTCTTCCTTGGTGCCGGCCACGTTTCGTTTTAGTTAAGTGCTCTGCCCCAGAGAGTCAATCGCACATGCAAACCGGCTCTCGATACCCAAGATGATCAAGGTTGACAATCTCACCAAACGCTTCGGCCGACATTCTGCTGTATCAGGCGCCTCATTCGAGGCCGCGGATGGAGAAGTGGTCGGCTTCTTGGGCCCAAATGGCGCCGGAAAGACCACCACAATCCGCATCTTGACCGGGTTTCTGCCCGCAACCAGCGGGACCGCTACCGTGGACGGGTTGGACGTCAGCGAACATCCGCTCGAAACCCGCCGCCGCATAGGCTACCTTCCCGAATCCGTCCCGTTATACCGGGACATGCGAATACGTGAATATCTGCGGTTTCGCGGTCATATTAAGGGGCTAAGGGGAGATTCCCTTCGCCGGCGCATGGATGAGGTCATCGAGCGATGTGGTTTGGGAGAGGTCCGGCGAAAGATGATAAAGACGCTTTCCAAGGGGTTTCGTCAGCGGGTCGGCCTGGCCGACGCTCTCATTCACGACCCACCCCTGCTCATCCTTGATGAACCGACGAACGGCTTGGACCCCAACCAGATTCGATCTATTCGAAATCTCATAAAGGAACTTGGAGAATCCCATACCATCCTTCTTTCCACGCATATTCTGAGTGAGGTAGAAATGATCTGCGACAAGATCGTCATTATCGATGGAGGAACTGTCCTTGCCTCGGATACTCCCTCTAACCTCGTTTCCACAATGCGCAGTGCCGGCCGTATTTCCATCGAGCTGAAGGCCGAGCCGAAGGTCGCTGAGGAGAAAATGAGCTCTCTCGATCAAGTCAAAAAGGTCACTCACGAGAGAGATCGCGGAAGCTGGGGAGAATTCTCCATTCTTGTCGAATCCGGAACCGATACCCGCGAGCGCCTCGCAAACCTTGCCCGGGAGGAAGGTTGGCCTCTCCGCAGCTTGCATCGCCACGCGGCTACGCTGGAGGACGTTTTTGTCGAACTAACGCGGAAGGACTGAGATGGCTAACCTGTTGATCATTCTCCGCAAGGAGTTACGCGGCTTCTTGCTGAGTCCATTTGGATGGATTCTTCTATCCTTGGTGACGGTTATGCAGGGATGGTCGATCTCCAGCGCAATGAAAGCTCTTCAGGACGCCCCTATCCCGGAGAGTCTGGTCTACATCGTATTCCACATGCCTCAGTTCTGGTTCTACTTTCTTGCTCTTTTCCCACTAATTACGATGCGCCTCTTTGCCGAAGAGGAGCGGGCAGGAACCCTTGAAACTCTCCTGACCGCACCCGTGCAGACTACACAACTCGTGCTGGGGAAATACCTTGCTACCCTCTGCTTCTACCTTGGTCTGTGGATTCCAAGTTTCCTCCAATTCCAAATTTTTGGCCTTCTGACTGACCTAGATCCTCCGTTCAGCACAGGCTCTCTCGGAGGAGCGTTTCTCCTGATCCTGCTTATGGGCTCCCTCTTCATTGCCATTGGCACCTTTGCGTCATCCCTGACTTCCAGCCAGATAATTGCTGGTGTGATTACGGTTGGACTGCTTTTTATCCACTACTTTCTCGGATACATAACGGTCATCTACGGGGATCAGTTTCCTGCAGCCTCACTGTTTCACCATATCTCTGCCAGCGAACATCTCCGCGACTTTTCACGGGGTCTGATCAGCAGCCGCACGATCATCTACTACCTCAGCGCGACTGCCTTCGTGCTTCTCGTCACTCATCATGCCCTTAACTACCGGCGCTGGAAAAGCTAACCTCAACGATCCGTTATGACTGAGAAACCCGGCAAGTCCGAGGAGCAGCCGCCCCAATCAGGAAAGGGCCGGAACGGCCCACGATCAGGGGGCGGAATGATGCTTCTGCAACTTTGCCTTTGCCTGATCATTTTTCTCTCCCTGAATTACTTCGCTGGCAATTATCACTTCGTCTGGGACCTCAGCCAGGACAAGAACTTTTCCCTCTCGAACCAGACTCGCAACCTGTTGCAGTCAAAGACTCTCGACGCACGGGAAAGCCCCGTTGAAATTATCGCCGCTGTTCGCAGAAATTCCGCCCACTATGCCAGAATCGCCTCTGTGCTTGACGCCTACGAGCGCCTTAGTGAGGGCGCAATCCAAGTCCGGCTGATAGATTATGTCCGCGACAGCGACGCAGCGATCACAATCGCGGACAAATATAATACCGCATTTGTTGAGGATACCATCATCATCAACGCCTTGCCATCCTTCCCACGCGGCAGCAGCTCCAAGATCCCCCAACGAACCGAAGAGGAAATACGGAAAGCCCATATCCGGTTCATTGCGGTCCAAGATATGCTGGTTTTCAGCACTGATCAACGAAGGGGGCGACGCCTGATCGGTTATCGGGATGAGGACCAGATCACTGCCTCTCTCCGCCGCGCTCTCGAGGGCAACCCCCGCCGCATGTATTTCGTAGCCGATAAAAGCCAGATCGGAGGATCGGAAGAAGATGCCCCATGGAATTTCCTAAGCCGCACCTTTACCAGCCTTAACATCGAGATGGCACCCTTCAAAATCTCAGGACTCGACCAAATTCCTGATGACGCGGCCGGAGTCGCTTTAGTGGCACCCCGCTTCGACCTCAACGCCCAGGAGATGGACGTCCTCCGCGACTATTGGAAACGTCCAAAAGCTGCTCTATTCGTTGTTTTGGATCCCGCCAGCAAGGAACAACCCCCCAACATTCGTGCGTTCCTCAGAGAACACGGGGTTACCCCACGGGCAGTGCGTCTTTCCACGAGCAAAGGAACCCAGAGAACCTTTGATATTCCCGCCACCTTCACGAATGCCGCAGCAACCGGAGACCTTGGCAATGCCTCCACTCTGTTTGAGGGTGCCACCTCGTCGCTGGAGTTGAGAGAGAATGCTGAAGACCTCGAACTGAGACAGATTCTTCCCCTCGCCTTGATTGCCGCGGACAAGAGCGTTACCGCCCAACCACTCGACGGCTCACCCCCTCTGCCAGGACCACACTATCTTGCAGCCTCCGTTTCCCGCGGTAACGAGCGCAACGAGCAGACCGCTGAGAGCACGTCGCGGATGATCATCGTGGCCAACAAGGATTTTCTCCGACCACGAAGCAGGCAGAAGGAGCATATCGACTTCCTGCGGAATACCAGCAACTGGCTCATTGGCCGAGAGGAACTCTCCGGAATCGGCCCAAAACCAATTCGCTACTACAAGCTTCTCCTTTCTTCCCAGAAAGTATCCTTTGTTAATAAGCTCAATCTGTTCTTCGTCCCTGGACTCTTTCTCCTGATCTCACTATTTGTCTGGAATAGTCGACGGTCATAAGCGGGAAGTCAGAACTCAAAAATCGCCTCAGGCGCGCTATTTCAGTTTTACAGCCACAATGCTCTCCCGAAAGTCCACTCTGATTCTTGCGATCATTGCCATAATCGCGGGAAGCCTTGCTGCTATTAACCTGAGCAGCAGGAGTCTCGGGCTCATCTTCGGAAGCACTCCTGAACCGGCAGGTCGCTTACTTTACCGAGATTTTGAACTCAGTGACGTCGAAGAGATGATCATTGAAAAAGGGAAAAACGATCGAACCAGATTCGTAAAACGCCAAGGAGTCTGGCAAATGATCACACCAGTGCGAGATCGTGCAGATTACGCCATCCTTCAGACAATCATATATGCTGCTCGCCACCTCCGGATAGAAGATAGCTTCAAGGCCAGAGCGCTAACGGAGGAAGAGAGCGGAATGCGCGCGTCTACTTCCAACACCGGCCCCTTTCAGATAACCCTTAGAGGAGCGTCCGATCGACCTCTTGCGAATTTCACCGTTGGCCGACGATCAGCATGGCACCGTCTGGAAGAAGAAGATGGCCACCTCCACGAGACGTTCTTCATAAAACCCCGCGAGAGGTCACTGGATAATCATGTCTACGTCTGCTCATCCCCAAAAAAGATCACCTCAAATATTCGGCGCATCCTTGATCGTGGCCTGAATCGACTTCGTGACCATCATCCAATTCTAATCGATCAAAGAAGCATCTCAGGAATCAGAATCCGATCAGAAGGGCGGGAAATCATGCTCAGCAGAGCTCCTGATCAATCCTCTGCATGGCGCATGACGAAACCTCTCGAAACGAGAACCAAGCCTGAGATGGTTAACGGCCTTATCGTCGGGCTATCCCAGATGAGAGCAATTCGGATTCACGAAAGAAAATCAATCACTGTGCCACCGCGTCCACCCGGAGGGTATTTGCTTCAGGTTGAACTTACTTCCAAAGGAGGCGGAACAGATCAATCCTCTTCCTCAACGATTCTCACAATTGAGCCCCCGGTGCCCCCGGAAGCTGATACAGTGCTCGCTACCTCCGAGGAGCGGCCGGGATTGGTATTTGAGCTGCCTCGTAATCCCATCGCCGGCGGCATATCACTGGCCCAGCTCCCGCTGAAGGTTGATCAACTCAGAGATAGAACACTTGCCGACTTCGAAATTTCCGCGCTTAAATCCATGACTATCAACCAGTCCACGCGATCTTCTCCGATTCATGTGTTCCTCGGAAAAGACCGGACCGGACGCCCGAGGTGGACCCTGAAGGAAGAGAATCAGTTCTCGCCTGCCAACGAGGCTAGCGTCGCAAAGGTCTTAACCTCTCTCACGCGCGATGAGGTCATCGGCTTTGCTACGAATGCCGCCGCCAGCCTTTCACGTTACGGTCTTTCGCCTCCCTCAAAGAGAATTCTCCTTGAACTGGAGGAAGAAGAATCTGTCGACATCATCTTCGGCCGCACACCAGAGGGACGATGCTTTGCCATGAAGCAGGGAAGCTCGACGGTCGCAGAAATCAGCCCGGCGAGTTACACCTCCGTCGCGACTGAACTCTACCAATGGCAGGACTCCTTACTGATGCCGTTCTCAATTGTTGATCTCAGCGCCATGAAGATCGAGCACTTCCCCATTTCAGTACCCCTTGGAGATCCCGCCCTGACGCTGAAATACAAATTCCTGTCTGAGGAGTGGAGCGCTCGGCAATTTGAAGAGGATGTGACTCCCGCACTGAACAAGCATCGAGCTAATCAATTTCTCAAGTTCATGGAAGAATTACGAGTTGAACGATGGCTGAATCCGGTCAGCCCCGCCGCTTCCCGTGCCTTGCGCTCCCCCAGCTTGCGGCTAACCGCAATCTTTCAGGAACTTGATGAAGAGGGTGAGCTGAAGGGATTTCGGGAGTCCTCCTTTGAGCTTGCCGCAGCGAGTTCTTCCCCAAGGAACCGGATATTTTACGGAAAGGTAACCGGCAATCCCAATTACTTCGTCATAGGCTCCGAACCTTACTCCATCTTAAAGACCTCGCTGCTCGATACCGCGGAGCCCTGAATTTCAGGATAATCCCCTCAACCGAAAACCTCGAGGTCAATATCGTCGGTTTGGAACACCGAGGACGTCTTGGCTTTATCACAACTGGGGCCTTAGTAGCTTCAGTCTCATTCTTCGTCATTAGATTCCCGCCCTCAATGAGTAAAACTCTTGTGACGTGATCACGGAACTCCGGTCCCTTTCCGAGGATTCTTCTGCCTCATTTATCCAGAAAGGAGGCAGTCATATGCTCACTTTCACCTATCGGGCACCAGACCCCGCTTATTTCATTGTGAAACCGGATCCCCTTACCTTATTTTCGGGGCACGGATGGAACTCGACCTGCTGGATGTTCACTTCGATCTAAAGGACATAAAACCCCGCGAGATCGAAGAGGCCCTCGAAGACCCATTTGCGGTCAGGTTCCTACCTGATCGGGATCGAAGCGATGGGGAAACCCGCTATTACGCTCTTGGACGTACTGTTGAAGACCGTTACCTCTTTCTCTGCTTCTGGTCCGACGGTAAAAAAGTTCGCGTTGTTGCAGTAAGGGACCTCACTGAGGGGGAGAGAAAGTATTACGATCGTAAATATGCTGAATACAAGTAGGGCATGAAATCTATTTCCACATGGGGTGAGATCCCTGACTTTTCAAGCGAGGCTGAAGAAGCCGATTTCTGGAAGGACCACGAGCTGACGCCTCCGCTGATGAAAGCGTCCGAGCATGTCCCCGACGGCCGTGAGTCAACAACTATCACGTTACGCTTCGATCCCAGAATGCTTTCGCGCATCAAGCGTATTGCGAGGGAGAGGTTTCTTAATTATCAGTCCATGATGAAGCAATGGCTCGCGGAACGGTTGGAGGGCGAACAACGCGGTGACAACCGCTAATGCGTGATAACAGATTCTCGATACTTTTACGGAAGAGCGGCGTATGGCTCTCAGCCTTCGCTTTGTGGGCTTTACTCCTCTGGATCCTTTCGGGCAGGCCGCTGCCTGAAGCGAACACCATTAATCTACCAGGATTCGATAAGATTCTGCACTTTGTGTATTTCCTGATCGGTGCTTTCCTCCTGTCAATCGCACTGTATCTACGTGGATTATCCTCATGGTATCGCAACCTCCTCGTTGTCCTCATCACCGTTGCCGTGATCGGCGCACTCGACGAATGGCATCAATCCTGGATCCCTGGTCGCTCAGGTAATGACCTGGGAGATTGGATTGCAGACCTCCTCGGAGGGATTGCCGGGGCCTTGATCTCCAAGTCTCTCCACTCCCTGCGGAAAACCCCGATTTAATTACCGGATATCTCCGGATGATCCTTCCGGGGGGTCTTTGGAGTTTTCCCACCTGTAGAGAATCATCTAGCCTTCTTCTTACTACCATGTCTCCAGCCAAGAAGATTAATGAGCTGCGGTCTCTCCTTGAGAGACACAACCGGCTCTACTATGTGGAGGCCCGCCCGGAAATAGAAGATGCTGAATACGACAGCCTGTTTCGGGAGCTGGAATTACTAGAGAAACGATACCCTGAACTTGATGACCCTAACTCTCCCACCCGACGGGTAGGAGGAGCTCCGCTGGAGGGGTTTCCTCAGGTAAGTCACCCGGTTCCGATGCTTTCCATCGACGACGTATTTACCGAAGAGGAGGTCCTTGATTTTTACCAGCGGCTGCAGAAGAACCTGGACAGAAAAACTATCACCGTAACCGTCGAGCCCAAAATCGATGGAGTTGCCACTTCGCTGGTATACAGGGATGGGGCTCTTGCCTACGGCGCCACCCGTGGAGATGGAATGACCGGGGATGAAATCACTGCAAATCTCCGAACAATTCCGAGCCTTCCCCTTTTTCTCAAGGCACCCTTCCCTGCGATGCTGGAAATTCGTGGAGAAGTTTTCATGCCCAATGATGCATTTGCCCGCCTTAATGAGGAGCGGGAAGATGCTGGCCTGCAAACATTCGCGAATCCAAGGAACGCAACCGCTGGCACTCTGAAGCAACTTGACTCTCGATCGGTGGCAAAACGGCCCCTTGCATTCATCGCTCATGGAATTGGAGCTCTTGAGGGACTTGCTCTCTCAAGCGAAGAAGAATTCCGCTCCCTCCTCGCATCCTGCTCTATACCATGCAATGAACCACTATGGACCACTGATAGTTCCAATGGCGTGCTATCGGCGATACGTGAGCTTGAACAACAGCGTCTTGAACTCCCCTATGCCACTGACGGCGCCGTGATCAAGGTCGCATCTCTTCCGGATCGCGTTGCGCTTGGAGCTACTTCCCGCGCTCCCCGGTGGGCAGTTGCCTTCAAATACCCACCGGAGAAAAAGCCCACGCGCTTACTTGATATAACGGTGCAGGTTGGACGAAGTGGAATTCTCACGCCAGTCGCTGAACTGGAACCCGTGTCTCTTTCAGCTACTACCGTATCCCGCGCTACCCTGCATAATGAGTCCTTTATTCATGATCGGGATATACGCATTGGCGACACTATCCTAACTCACAAATCTGGAGAAATCATCCCCGAGGTGCTGAAAGTCATAATTGAGAATCGTCCTCCCGGCACGCTGCCATTCTCGATGGAAGAGCATCTCAAAGGAGTATGTCCGGCCTGTAGCTCACCGATCACCCAGCGCACAAATTCGGATAACAAGGAGCGTCCCGTCGTCACATGGTGGTGCGAGAACCCATTATGCCCCAAAAAGGCGGTCGCAGCCCTCACTCACTTCGCTCAGCGCAAGGCACTCGATCTCGAGGGCCTTGGAGAATCAGTTGCCATCAAGCTGGTTGATTCCGGCATGGTTAAGTCGCCCTTGGACCTCTTCTCGATTCAAGTGTCCGAGCTCTCAGATCTTCTTCTCGACCCAGCACGACTTCAAACTGGAGAGAGCTCCAAGCCTCGACGATTTGGAGAAAAGAAGGCGCAGCTTCTGATAGATTCCATAAATAGCTCAAAAGTAGATCAACCACTTTCACGGTGGATTTTCGCAATGGGCATTCCTCAAATCGGGGAGTCCGCCTCAAGGGAACTGAGCCGCCTGCACCAAACCTTACCGGAAATCTCCACCAGCAAAATCCTCAAGAATATTTGCCTCCTTGCAGATCTGGAAGAAGAACGAAGAGAAGTCTCTCCCCAAAACAAGGACAACCCTCCTCTTGATGACACAGAAAGAAACATCCGGAAAAAGCTCCATCACGATCTGAAGGAAAGAATCCAAAAAGCAGAATCTGAAATTGCGGAATACGAGGTCTCCCCGGACATCGGAGCTGTGGCCGCTCGGAACCTGATCGAATTCTTCAATTCCCAGCACGGGGTGGAGTTCATGCAACAATTTGAGAGGCTTGGACTTTGCCCAAAGTCAGCAAACTACCTTCCGCGGCCATCGGAGAACTCTGCAGCGCCTGGCATGCCGCTGGCAGGAAAAACCTTTGTCATAACGGGAACTCTTTCCCGGGCACGTTCCAGCTACAAGGAGATGATTGAGCAAAGCGGCGGGAAGGTGAGCGGCTCTGTCTCCAGCAAAACCAGCTACCTCCTCGCCGGTGAAGGCGGAGGATCAAAACGTGACAAGGCCGATAAGCTCGGAATCGATGTCCTTTCCGAAGACCAACTAATGTCCATGCTCGAATGAGAACATCCTCGCGCAGACCTGAACACACCTTCTCATTCGATTTCGGTTCAAATTGAGTCTACACCTTCTTGAACATATTCAGCCCCTGCCAAACTCGATGGCATTCCTCTTTCTCATCCTCTTTTTCCTGTCGCTGACAGCACTTTCATCAGCGGATCAACGCCTATTTGAAGACTTCGAGAAAGGGCGTTTCGATTCATGGCGTATCACGGGTAATGCCTTTGGCGAATCAGCCTCTTCCGGGCAGGGCGAGAATCAGCCAGGCGAAGTCACCGGTTTCTCACAGGAATACTTCGCGAGCTCGTTTACACAGGGCCCAAAAGGGATGGGTTCTTTAACGTCATCTCCATTCATAATTGAAAAATCCTACATCAGTTTTCTGATCGGAGGAGGCAATCTGGCAGGACTCACCTCTATCCAGCTGCTAGTGGACCAGAAAATCATGAGAGAGGCCGTCGGTCGGTCTGATCACAACATGCGCCCGACCACCTGGGACGTCAGCGCACTAATCGGAAAGAAGGCAACTCTAAGGCTGGTAGATGCCTCAACCCGCCCGCACGGCTATATCCTCGTTGACCATATTCTGTTTAGCGATCAACCAAAACCCGCATTCCCTCCTGCCACCAGAAATGGTCTTCCTGTAATCGCAGGGCTTACTGCTAACTCCATAATACCCGAATTACAGATCCCAAGGGAAAGCAGCCTAAAGATCTTCGCTACCTATCCAGACCACGAAGTCTACTCCCCAAATGCCCTTTCCATCGACATGAACGGCAACCTTCTTGTCACGGAAACACATCGTTTGAGGCATTGTGTCCCAAGTACCAGAGACCACCCGTATTGGCTCAATGACGATCTCAGCGCTATAACAGTGACCGATAGAAAGGGTATTCATCAGAAATGGAATCACCGGTACCCCATCGCGCAATTGACCGCTAGATCTGACAAAGTCCGCCTTCTGAAGGACCGCAATAAAGACGGTATTGCCGACCAGAGCACGATTTACGCTGACGGGTTTGATGACCTCCTTGATGGAATAGCAGGTGGCGCTTTCCCTCTCGACGAGAATGTCTATTTCGCCTGTATTCCTCACATCTGGTCTCTTCACGATACCGATAAGGACGGTATAGCAGACGAGAAGAAAAAATTGCTCTCCGGTTTTGGTCCGAGGATTTCTCTGGCAGGACATAATCTCAAGGGATTTACGGTTGGCCCTGACGGACGGATTTATGGAACGGTTGGCGACCGGGCCATGAATGTCTCAACACAGGAAGGCCGTCGCTTCACTTATAATGACCAGGGTAGTGTTTTTCGTTTCGATCCAGATGGCTCACATTTTGAAGTCATCTACACTGGATTAAGAGATCCTCAGGGCGTCGCCTTTGATCGCTGGGGTAATCCGGTAACGGTGGACAGCAGTTCTGGACAGGGAGATAAATCTCGAGTCATCTACGTTGTTGAAGGAGGGGATAGTGGCTGGCGTACGGGCCATGAAACCCTTCACACTTTTCACGAAGAAATCGGTTGCGCCCAGCGACCTGTAAATCAGTGGATGGAAGAGCGCCAGTGGGACGCCTATCACAACAACCAGCCAGCCTTTCTCCTTCCTCCCGTAGGCCTTCTCACCGTTAACCCCGCAGGACTATCTTATCATCCCGGAACGGGCTTTCCCGACCATTTAAGAAATGCCTTCCTCCTGTGCGATAACAGTGGCACACCGTCAAGTTCTGGGATCTGGTCTTTCCATCTCGAGAGAGAAAATGCCGGAATGAGAATGGAAAGCCCGCGCAAGCTGATCTGGGGTACGAGGGCGACGGACCTCGCATTCGGTACCGATGGTCGGCTCTATGTCTGTGATATTGTCGGGCAACACGACTTAGAGCGTCCAGGAAGAATATTCAGCCTTTCAGCCACCCAAAATCCAACCTTTCCCTCTGATTCTGGGGCGGCGGATATATTTGCTGGAGCCAGCATCAAGAAACTTCTCTCTGTCCAGCTGTTTGAACTGATGAAGCACGAAGATTTCCGGATTCGACTTCGGGCCCAGCTTGCTCTCGCAGATCGTCCCGAGGCAGTTCCCTTCTTCATCAATGCAACTCGGCAAAAGGAAAACCTCAACCTTGCACTCCATGGCACATGGGGTCTCTGGATTCGAGCACGACGCCAAGGATCCGTTGCTTCCACCGAGCGTCTTCTAGAGTTACTGGCGAACCCTGCAGAGGAGATTCGTGCTCAAGCAGCTCGCGCCCTCGGGGAGTCCCCTCTCAAGGATGCCGGACGACTGATTAATTCATTGCAGGACCCCTCCTCTCGAGTGCGCTCCTTCGCTGCTATTTCACTCGCTCGGCTTCGGGTAAGAGCCGCGTTAACCCCCACGCTCCTGTTACTCGCCGAAAACCAGAACAGGGACCCTTATCTTCGCCATGCAGGAGTTATGGCGCTAAGCCGAACAGGCACCGAGGCAGAGCTTGCAGCCTTGGCCAAAAATCCAAGCAGGGGAATCCGCATGGCATCTGTCCTAGCGCTCAGGCGCATGGCCTCTCCTAGCCTCATCCATTTCTTTTTTGACGAAGTAAGCGAGATTGCGGACGAGGCCATCAGGGCAGCCCACGATCTCCCTATAGAAAAATCTCGCCCCGCAGTAGCCGCATTATTAGACGAATACGCCCCAGGGCAGAGAGGGCGTCCGCTATCACGCATGCTCCTGAGGAGGATTCTTCATAGCGCCTTCAGGATGGGCGGAGAGCAGAATGCCACTCGCCTTCTCCGTTTTTCCTCCAATACGAAAATGCCTCTCAGTGATCGCATGGAAGCGCTTCGACTCCTCGCTAACTGGACTAATCCTCCTGCCATCGATCAATCCTTAGGTCGGCATGCACCAATGCCTTCCCGGGGGAAAGGCCCAGTAAAATCCTCTTTGAAGCGAGAACTACCTCATCTTCTCAGCTTGAAAGATGAAATTTCTAAAGCCGTCGTGAACCTCGCAAGACAATACGATTTAGCGGCTGAAGAACCCTGAATGGGGCCCATTCTGCAACAACAGCGCAATCGCGCCAGCAGGAGGCTACCTGATGCAATTTGAGCGACGATCCTTGCTCGAATCCCACGGCACCATTCCCCATGACCCATCTTCGATGAAGTGCCATTCCTGCAGCTATTCACAACTACAGTCTTCTTTCTGAGAGAGCGCGGCTATTCCACACATCTTTTGTGGCTCAACCCGGCCAACTGATAATCGACGTGCCTCCTTCAGAGTCCATCTCGTGCTGAGCATTTCAGCATCACCTGCCACCGGAAGAGTGATAATCTAAATTTGGATTTACTTTGCCGGTAGCAGGTTAATCCACTCGTGCAGTTCAACTCCTTCGCCCAATCCTCCAACCTGATTCACAAGCTCTGCACAACGTGCACGCCAATGCCCGTAGTCAGGGGCCCTCTTCGGGTCATCTGCGCTCCGGGGAAAGACCAGATAAGTAACAGTCAGGTCTGATACCGGGCGACTGTATGGAGTCGCGTTAGTATTGATCTCACGCGCCATCCGTAAGGACGCCTCTCCAACCTTGTAGGTTGGCCCCGCATCTCCAACAATAGCAGGGTAGGCCGCTCGTCCATGAAGCACGATCGCAAAGTCTCCGATATTTGGAGCATAGGGGTCGCGTCGATCTTTCACGATGTTTACCGGTATAACGATGAATGGGTCATACTCAGCAATGAGAAAACTCGCAAATTTCATATCTGCGATACCTGTCTCCAGCATCTTCATCCTGCTCTTCAACCAGGCAGCGCGATCCTGCCCCACCGCAGGATCTTCAAGCTCCTTCTTCGCATTACCGATTCTGTTCTCCCAGCCCGCAATCATGGGATTGGGTGTGGATCCTGTTTTCCTCCACCGATAGCTGGTGAACGGCTGATAGTTAGTTGAGTTCACAATAGCCTCAGGCATCTGAGGCAACCTATCTCCATCAGATCCATCAGAAACAACATCCATCTCAGCCTGCATCAGGAAGAGTCGCTGCCCGGTTGCCTCCGAGCGCAGGTTCAAAATTGTTTCGCAATCGTAAAAGTTATGGCGGCTGAGGATCTCACTCAATCGACCTACATCACTTTTGAGTCTGGCCGCTTTATTCGCGTACAATTGGCGATACCAAGCCGAGACCTTTGCTCGCGGAATCATCTCCCTTAATCCCGGAAAGACCTCCATAAGATGGGGGCTTGTCAGCGCTACTTCTGACAGCGACGTCGCCGGACGAGGCATACGCACTTTCAGGGAATACTCAGCGACGTAGGAATCGTCATCATCACGCTCAACGGACGCCAGCTCCCCCTGTTCCGCATCAAAAACGACTTTCAGATTTATCCCTTTCGAAAGACTCCTGATATTCGTATCTGAGAGAGGACGAAGAGTCCCTCGAGGAAACTGCGGATCGGGATCCGCTTCGAGCGGGGACAGCGACTCTCCTGATTGAGTCTTCTCCGATGCTTGCGGTCCGTTTTCTTTCTCCACCTTGGCTGGCCTTTTGCTCAGAAGTTCCCCAAGACCGTTTTTAACCTTTCCCCCCAGTGGCGTGAGCAGAACAAGCAACCCGAATACTCCTGTTACCAACAGACCAAGTCCGAGGATTAACCCTCGGTAATCGAGCAGCACATTAGCAGACCTCTTACGATTTCGGGACATGGCAAAGCAGTCTCAATCTTCCTGTTCCGGGACAGCACGTGGTCTGTTACGCATAAAGTACCTCAATATCGCGGGCGGCATACTGGCAAGCGCAGTAGCAACCAGAGAAACCTTCAACCCGGGATAAGATCTAGGCTGTTCACGTTGCAGTGCAAGCAAAGCCTCTAAGACGACCTCTTCCCTGGAAACGAAGAACCACTCACGGGCAGGACTGTCCTCGAGCGAGCCGTCCCGTCCAGCAATCTCACCAAACCCGGTAT
>MDTD01064635.1_pt1 | contig 19903 bp, 19 predicted proteins | sample 811221 | NCBI WGS metagenome assembly MDTD01 (sample SAMN05326646, study PRJNA326480) | marine metagenome | isolation source: seawater | place: Pacific Ocean: South West | collected 2011
CTCCCCAATTTTGAAAACAGAAATAATAAGTGGCAAAATGTCATCAGGGCTCGCTGCGCGAATATTTTCTGAAACTCTATTTCTTCTGCCGCTAATGAGCTGATGAGCAGACTTGAGCAAAGAACTATCTAGTTTGATGCCAAATTCTTCTTGTACTTTCTCATCGAGTTCCTCAATTTTGAAGTCAGGCTGAAAGTCTTCTGCGACTTGACAGATCTCTTCCTTTGACATTCCCGGACTGAGGCTTTCAACATTTATGTTTTCCAGATCAATCCTCGGGCCAGAGGATAACTCCAATGCACTAGTTTTGATTCCAAGATTTTTCTCAATTAGCTCTTCTAACCTCTCATTTTCATCGTCTGGGTATTCTATAAGATCCACTTATTTCACCTCTCTTTAGCTAAGCAATTAGAGAAACTTCTGCTTGTAGGCATACGAAATTCTCAACTTCTTTGAGCGAGATCATCTATGATCATAAATGACCTCGCTTGTTTATTTTCAATATGTCTATTTATCTTGATTTCGAATCTTTCAAAAAAAGACTCAAAAAAACGCCTCTTCACTCAGGATATTCATTTGTCCCCGAAGCTGACTATAAAATTTTATTTTGTGATCAAATTGACGACACTGAGCATAGAGCCCAAATCAACAGGACTGAACCAATCAGGCGGAAATCGACTATAAATTTCTCCGGCGACTTAGGTGACTGTTTCGCTATCTCTAATTTTACCGCTTTTAAATTGAGTTCGTTAGCAACCAATCGTCCATAAGATCCACTATAAGTAATCCAGATAACTCCTCCAGTCTTTGGCGGGGAAAGAAAGAGAATAAACTTCTCTCCTGATTTCGGGACCTTTGTCGAATCAGAACGCTTAAATGATGTGGGTACAGCAGGAACGCTTACAAAGCTTACAAAGACTGAAATAGATTCCGAGGCATAATTGCCTTTCAACACTTTTTTGACTCGATATCTAGCAGCAGGGTCAAGTAGAATTCTCGGCGATTCGTGATCCATGCTTTCATACTCTGCCACCACAACAAGCGGCGAGTGTTTTGCAGCTTCCTTCAAAGTGTTCAATTTCTTTCTTCTCTTCAGTTCTGCAACAGGTAATTCACCTTTCCATACGTTCTGCGGAACACAAATTCTTGTACTTCTACGCTGTGAAAAAAGCAGTTGCTTTCCATCAAAGTAATCGGAAGCCCTTACTGTTCCGACTCCAAACAAATTAGCTGACAGCAGCAAACTTACCGCAGCGGCAGCGGTTCTAAGAAGCCACCGGCAACCATTGCTCAGGCGCCTGAGCCCTACCGGACAGTCATCAGTCAATATGTTCCCGTCGCTGCGGCGGAAGTACCCTACACAGACACTGCCAGGCTCATTGGATAGCAACAAATCTTCTGCTTCTTGCCTGGACATATTCGAGATGTTGTAGACATTCTTGGCGCACAGAGAACAGGCACATTTCTTTTCGTTCCCGGTCATATCCTCCCACCTTGCATTGCAGGGCGAAGCGATATACAAATTATCCAGGGGACTTTGTTTCTGCATAATGAGATCTATAATACTCCTTTCTGTTGAACTCGGAATATTTGCTTATGAGAAATGATGTATGGAACATAAGATGGTCGAAAGTAAAAGAACTTAAGGGCGGTGGTCAATCCAGCCGCTATCTAGTAAAGGACAGTTCAGCTGCAATGCCTCAGAACTGCTTTCTGAAAACTCCTTTTAACTCTGCTCCTCCAAAAGTACAAACATTGAAATTAGGCTTATAATAGAGCGATTTCGAAGTATTCAGAATTATTTCAATAGAACTACCTATCTAAGGATCGAGGGACAACTAACAAGGACGAGGTTGGGGTTGAGTAGAATAGAGCACAAACACTGCAAAAAAATTGAGCCTGCTATTGATCGCTTCCAGGAGGCTCATTACTGGATTCATATGCTCGAAGAACATTACCATCGAGCTGACTTATTTAGGTGGCATTTAAATGTTTTTCTCAAAGCGATTAAGGAAGTGAAAGATATCTTACAGATGAACTTACAGAATCTGCCGAATTTGCTTAAGTTTTGCAAGACAGAACGGGCAAGACTTAAGGCAAATCCGCTTATTAGTGCTCTCTCGAAGAAGCGAGATTTTATAGTTCATCAAAGTCGACTTGTTCCTAACAGCAAAGGTATCATCGGTATCTGCGATTCGACCAGAAAGATCCGGCTCGGATTTGGAGTTCCGATCGATCCACTTGAGGACAGCGATATAGCAATGATGAGATATGTTGAGTTTCTCCGACAAACAGGAATCGAGCACGACTTGATCTTGGAACCAGATGAGGACACTATTCCATGCATTCAGCGTGAGTGGAGATTGCCCGAATTTGAAGACGAAATTGTCTCTTTATGCATAGTAGCGTGGATGGAGTTGGGACAGATAATTACAAATGCTTTGGAATTGCTGGAAGATCCGCATGAGGGCTTCAGTTTAGACTGTCGAAGACACAATAAACAAACTTACACAACAAAATTGTACGATCGTGAAAAACTAATCGACAATGTAAAAAGAACTGGAGACGAATGGCTACATCAGGAGCTTATCTGGATTCCGTCCGGACGTCCAACCAAATCTAATTGATAATTGGAGAATGTTGTAATAATTTGGAGGTGGAAAAAGTTCCAATACTGGCCTTAATACTCGAACTTTTGAATCCAACTAGTTCTAATACTTGGAAGTTCTAGTCACTATTGCGCCTGACTAAAGTTCCAATATTAGGTAGATTCTTCCAGGGAACGTGATCAACAGCATCTTTGGAAACATAGTTAGACATCAGCCTGGAGTGGGATATTTGCTTCTCCACGAAGGTTTGAGCGTAGAACTCACGATGTTGCTAGTGGGCAGTCATGAATTCGGGCAGAATGGATTAGATACCATAGTTGACACCATCAATAATCGTGCAGCTGTAAATAGAGCCAAATACTTCTCGAACTTCGAAGACTTTGCGAGGTCTGTACTCAAGGATGCATATCGGGATGCACTTAATGGTTGGGGAACAGATAACAAGATCTAAGTAGTCGACCCTAGCAATCCTCATCTGATTACTTTGCCAGCAGTGATTTTCGCTGCTGGCTATTCCTTAATAAAAGGGAAAAAATTTGCTATTGAAATATAATACTAAAATACAGAAGTCCAAAATTGCTGTAGGCAACATAAAAATGAAACCGTCTCCAATTCAGATTCTATTGCTTTCCTTCATGGCTATTCTAGTGTTAGTAATCAGTGGCCTATTGATATTCAATCCTTCCTTTGATGGAAACATTCATCTTAAATCTAGAGTTGATCCTGATGACAATTCGGGAGAAATTCACCAAGTTTTTGTGGCTAGTCGGGATATTGCTAAAGGAGAGATTGTTTCAGTCAATGATTTTCAAATTAGCGAAAGAAAGCAGTTTAGCTTAGATGACAAATCTGTTAGGGCCTGGATAACTGATAGGAATTGGGTTGCTTGTGAGGATTTAAAAAAAGGTGATTTGTTGTTAGAGACTCATCTTTCTCCAAAGGACAACAGGAACATTCAGTAGCAGTTACTTAATTAATGATAGATGACCTGTGAAGTCAGAGGAACAAATGGAAATGAGTTTCTTTACCGACCATTTAACTGGAATAGCCAGATACTCTCTCTTATGTTTCACCGCCACAAAATACATTCGCTCAAAAGCCCGGCTTAGAAGGGCTTTTATGCGATCATCTTTTGCTTTGGAACATAACTTCCTATTATCAGCCTTGCTTGAGCTTCTGTTAATCAGCTCAGACTCTGAAGGTTCAATAACTTTGAATCACTGAGTCCATAAAAAGAATCCGTATTCTAAATAAACTTGTAGATATACCAAGAAAAGCCGTGATCGCCCCCCGAACCTCAATCGAATAAATCCCTCTCCAGTCGACGGAGGAAACCACCGGAACTCTTTTGGTAACCATCAGCCAGGAGTTCATAGTCGGCATCAGTCTTCAGGGTTCGCCCCTTGGAAATTTCAAAAAGCTCCGAAGCATCTTCCGGCTCCATGAAAGCCATTAGCTCTGCCAGAATTCGCGGGAGCTGGAAGTGGTGATAATCAACCGGAGTAGTCCAGTCACCACCCCAGATGGTGAATCCATGCTTTTTAAAAATAGATATAACACCCTCAACCATGCCGGGTTTCTGATTTCGCCTGTTCAAAAACTGCCACCCCTCCGCAGGGTGCACCTGGACCTGTCCTTTACTCTCATCAATGGTAAGAAACGGATTTTGTAGTGGGTTGAGGTCGATGGCTGCGCCGTAAGAGTGAATAGAGAATGATGCACTACCCGCGATGCGCCTGCAATTGAAAGAGGAGCTATTGTTACTGGTCATTGATAGTTCATCATCACCCTGAAAATGCTGAATCGGCAATATTTGGGCCACAGGAAATTTTTCCCCGGAAAGCTCCTTGAAGATAGCTTCCACAGAAGTAGCCAACGCATCCATAACAGTGATTATTCCGTCATTCCGCAGCTCTCCATCAAAGCCATAGTAGGAGATATGCACATTGACCAGGCGTTCCAGGGCAAGCGGACAGTCATCTTCCCATATTGAATACGACTTCAACTCCGCCTTTTCACTATCGTTTAAGCTAAAAACCGCCATTAAGTATTCGTCCTATGCGAAGATCCCAACAATATTTCCAGCCAGGAACCGATACATCATAAACCAAAATGTATCAAAGAGGCGCATTGGAAACGTTCCCATCTCTCCACAATTAAGAGATAGGCTAGAATTGTCTGTCTCAATCGAAGTGAGCGCACAAAAATTACGGATCCCTCAATATGAATGAAGACAGCCTTCGGCTAAAAAACTGGTTCTGGTTCATCGCCATTATTTTCCTGGCGGTGGGCATCGTGTTTTCGCTTGGCATCTATCTCGATTACAAGAAAGTAAAAGAAGTTCAAACCTGGCCAATACAGGAAGGCAAACTTCTGAGCCGGGTCATCAAAACAACCAGAGGCTCCAACGATCAGTCCGTGCGTTATGAATATCTGGTAGATGGCAAAAAATACGAGTCGAGCAAAGTAAGTCCCAATCAATTCACACAGGCCGAAAGCGAATTTTTCCAGACGGAAAAAGAAGACGGCATAAAAGTGATGGTTCACTACAACAAAATCTTTCCCCAGGAAGCCTATCTAGTCGTTCGCTGGAATTTGTTTGAAGGCACCAGCATCTACTATGCTATCTCTTCTTTGATATTTGGCATTATATTCGGTGCTATCGCGCTGATTATGCAATTCAAAAAAGGGTCCACAAGCTCAGATCCGGAAATTCCGGAAGAGAACAAAGAAAGAGAACCTACATAATACGAACTCTACTGTTGCAGTTGAGAAGCCTGCACCAGGGGGGAGCCGGATTGAACCGCGCTCATCATAGCCTTCTGCGCAGATGATACCAGAACAGGCAATTGTTGGGCGTCAGCCGGGACAGACGCAAGCCCGAAGTGAATAGATGGACCGAAGCGAACCAGGTCGGTGACTCTGTTAGGAAGATCTCCGCTGATTCTCTGGCAAAGTGCCACAGCCTGGCCTGAATTAACTCCCGGCAAGACCATACCGAAGGCGTTGCTGCCGAAGTGGCCGAAATGATCCACTTCCCTTGTAATCTCCTGAATACTGCGGGCGATAGCAACCACGGTGTCTTCGGAGACAGACTCAGGATCAATGGTCAGGTCGACGCAGAATAAAACCAGAGTGAATTCGGTTCCGAACCTGAAAGCTCTGGCAAACTCCTGATTCAAAAGAAATTGGAATCCTTCAAAGGAATAGACTCCCGTGACCGGATGCAAGAGCTTTGCCCTGCCTTCCTCGGCTTTGCTCTGCTCCACGGCAAACTCAGCCTGGGGAATGCCGAGCATGCGCCAGGCGTTGGATGCGGAACCCTGCGCAGGTCCGGGATTGGCTTCCATGCCGGAACTTGCTTCAGAAACGGCAGATTCCTCCGGAGTCTCGGACGCTCCTGGCCAGTTTCCACCCTGGCTGGGAGTATCTTGACCGGCAGCACCTTTATTGAACAAGAAGCTTGGTGGAAGGGGAGCCGCTTTTCCTCGGGAAGCAGACTTCCTCGGCTTGGCACCGGCATCAGAGCCTCCCTCACTGGGACCAGGGCTGGCACCAGAATTTTGATTGACGGCATCTTGAAAGGCTTTTTCCGCACTGTTGCCCGGCAACTGCATCGGATCAACCCTTTGCTTCTTGGCCGTTTGATTCAAGGACTGACCGTCTGGAGTATGAACCAGACCCAACTTGAGCAGATTGCCAACGATTCCGACCCACCGGGACTTGTTCAGATTGGCTCTTCCGGCGATCTGGGCTATGGTTTGCATACCGTCGACATTCTCGACAAAGTACTGCTGGACCTTCAGTCCTAATAAGGCTCCATCTTGCAAACGCTCCAACATTTTATCTTCCGACAGCTTTATAGGCGGCTGCTGGAGAATAGAAATCTCATTGATATTGTTGCGCTCCAAGAAGTCATAGTTCGCGAGCAATGCCTCCCCTTGCTGGACGAGTTCCTCCACGGACTCTTGAATGCTTGCCGACTCCGGCTGCACCTCATCCTGGAACTCAGCGAAACCTTCTCTCCAGGTAAAGAGTTCCAATAAAACATCGGTCCCTTCTTTTCCGGAATCTGAATAGGCATGCACCGGTCGTCCCAGCCCGAACTGGACCACCGCCTGTCCACCAGGTCCGCTCAACGTGAGGTGCCCGGTAACATCAGCCTGGGCGGCAGTGTTCAGTATCGCTCCTATCGGTCGAATCTTAAGATCTCCGCCCATGATCCTGGACATTGTTGTCTGGGCATAATCTTCAGCCGCTCCAGCGTTGGCATTAGGCAGGGGTATTTCACTTTCAACCGTCGCTCCGGAGTAGGTACCGAGACCCAGACCTGAACCAGGACCAGGACCAGGACCGCCTGAAGCTCCGGCTGACTGAGGGTCAAGCTCCTCAGAAGTTTCATATGCCCCGGCGGTTATGTCGCGGGTCTTCTTCTTCACAAGCCTATCGCCCAGAGAGCTGCGCTTCTCTTTCTCCTTTTCAAAATTTTTCTTAGCCTGCCGGTGCGCTTCGATCTCCTCTTCATGCAAAGAGGCTGGCGCCCCCACCGCTTCACACATGTTAGCGAATATCAGGTGCATGTCCTTGGTTTTGTAGAACCAGATCATGCGGCTGCCCACCACGGAGTCTTCGTGCAGCCACCACTCCATTTCGGGAATCCCTTGCTTGGCCAACATCGCCAGCTTGAAAGTCTTGTGGACTTCCTTGTCCTCCCAAATGTATACGTGCTTCATCCCCCTGACTTGCAGGGCTTTTTGAGTATACTCGGACAGCTCCTTCAAAGAAGGATAGGTGTCTATTCGATAATCCTGTACCGGGATAACGTCTTTGTTGCTGAACATACGATTGGCAATTTCGCGAGAAAGAAAGGACTCCTTTATTCATATAACCCGGAGAACAGCAAAGCAAACCCCTTGCTGGGCAATTACCCTCCAAATTCTATGGAATTAACCAAAAATCCTTCCTTCGAGTGACTGAATTATCGGCAGTTTGGAAAAAGCCTTCGTCCAGGGAGAAAAAATATAAGGCTTTGGTGATTCAAATTGTCTTCTGGACCTGCAAAAATTAGTGACTGTGTTAAACACCTGAACCAGGAGTCTATATATCATGACCGAAGTGCCTGTTGAAAAGTATTTACTCTACGCCCTGCAACAACTCAAGTCCCTTGAAAGCGATATGGGCGTTTTGACAGCCCATTCAACTAAAGCAGATCCGGAGATCATCGAAGAGCTATTGGATGAAATCATCACCAGAACAATGGTTCCTGCTCTGGAAATTCTAGGAGTGGAAGATCCACTTTCCGAAATTGAAGAAGAGATAGATCCAAGCGACATCTTTGAATCTGAACTTGAAAGAATCACCGACGATCTGGACGAAGAAGAGGAAGAAGAAGAGGAAGAGGAATCCAGAGTCGCTCTAGTAGACTGAGCGACGAGGGAGAGATGATTGAGTAAGCATATTCTCAATCATTTCCCAAAACCCAGATTAAAAGTGCCCGGGGCTCTTTCCAGGCGTGAAATCCAAAGTCACACGCCCAAAAGGAAATCAAGCCCTGGGCACTATATTTAATACCACCACTCAAGAACAGGAGATTGTCACCATTGACTGCAATTGCGATAGGTATCCTGATAATCGTACTTAGCTTCTTCCTGGCGGGAATGGGCTGCCTCGGTATTCGTAAGCTCATCGGCGTGGAGACCCTCAAAACCTACAATAACGTAGCAGGTAATATGTTCCAGGTAGTCGGCACCCTATACGCAGTCCTTCTGGGACTTATAGTGGTTGACGCGATGAATTCCATGAACGAACTACGCGTAACGATAGAAAGCGAAGCCAACTCTATCGTCAACATCTACATACTGGCCTCCGGTTTGCCATCCCAGTCCAAGCTAAAGGTTCAATCCATCGCTAACAACTATGTAAACACAGTGGTCGAAGAAGAGTGGCAGTCCATGCAAACTTGCTCCTTTAGCCGCAAAGCGACGATAGCGGCCAACAGTTTATGGACGGAGTTGATCTCGTGCACGCCGGAGAATGACTCCCAACAAGAGATTCGTTCCCTCGCCCTGGAAGAGATGTCGGTATTCGGGGATAGTCGCAGAAAGAGATTGGTCTCCAGCGCCCACGGAGTCTCAAGCATTCTCTGGATGGTGCTTATTACAGGTGCTCTCTTCACTATATTTTTCACTTATTTCTTCGGTCTGGAGAAAACATCCGGACAAATCATTATGACCGGCATAGTAGCTGCCAGCGTCTCATTAAACATCTACCTGGTCTATCTATTTGGCTATCCATTTTCCGGAGTCTATCGCCTGGAACCGGAAGGATTTATTGCAGCCCGCGCGATATTCACTTACCGCAAGCAGGGTATGGATACTCTCCCCGATCAGGACAAACTGAACATCATGAAGATCAAAGAAGCAGGAGGTCACCTTGAGAAAGTCAAATAAACTTCCCCGTTTACTAGCAAGAACATTCATGGCAGGGCTTTTCTGTATACTCAGCCTCTCCTCGTTTGCTGCCATGGCCAATGAGAAAGTGGAATCGAAAACATCAAATTTAAAAACCGAAAAGATAAACATCCAGAGAAAAGTACCTCCCTACGAAATAAACTGTCAATTTCCAGTATTCATCAAGGATGAGAGCCAGGCCGATTCTGAAGAGCTGGAAGAACTAAATAAGAAGACCAAAAAACTGGTTGAGGAGAGAGTCACCGAATCAAAAAACAACTTCAAAGACAGGGAATACCAGAAGTGGCAAAATTCCTACCTTGAGATTGGATATGAAGTATTTGAGCCGAATAAACAGGTGATATGCATAGTCTTTGCCCTGGAGTCTTTCGCCGCAGGAGCGGCCCATCCAATACACTGGAAAGAATCGCTTGTCTATGATCGCAAGAGCAAGTCTTTCTTGAAACTATCCACGGTGCTAAATAATTCTCCCAGACCTCTGGAGCGAGTGGCAGAGATTTGCATAAAAGATCTCACGGGTAAAAAGGGGCTTTCCGACGCCGAATGGATAAAAGAAGGCGCCGGTCCGAAAGCAAAGAACTACAAGACCTTTTATCTGGACAAGGATGGCATTGGTATCATATTCAATGAGTACCAGGTAGGTCCCTATGTATCGGGCGCCTACTATTGCAAAATTCCATATTCACAGTTGAAAAGCTTTCTGAATCCCGCTCTCAATTTGAGTAATTAGCGAGTTTGGCCTTTGTGCTTTTCAATAATTCTGAGAATCTTGTCGTAGTTAGTTTCGTTGAATTCCTGGCGACCGAATTTGCCGTGATAGGTCTCGAACATTCCATCGATAGGAACACCGTTGTAGATAAAGATAATCCACTTGGACCCTTTCTTCGGCATCATATCAGGAGAAAAATGCCAGCCCTTCGGCTTCTTCTCGCCAATCTTTTCGTGAAACTCATATTTCACGGGAAGATATGGGTTGAGGGGCGGTCCTTTTAGATACTCTTCTATTCTAAAAATAGCCTTGGGCGGATCGAAATAAGTAACAAGACCATCCGATTCGAATTTTTTGTATTCCGCAATCACGATGCTCTCGGATCTATGGAACATGTTTTGGAAAGTGAGACCGTACTTCGACTTGTCGATGTGCACACTCGACTCATCCACGTCTTCGCGGACGGGCGGTTTGTATTCAGGCTTTAGCTTCGCTTCTTCTTTTTTGAACAAACTCTTCTCGATGAAATCGCTCATCAACTTTTCTATATAGGCGGATCCATCACCGGAAGTTTTGGTTACAAGTTTCTCGTAATCCTTTGCCTCATCTTCCTCATCGTTCTCTCTTAATACTTCGGCGAACTGCTTGGCGAATTTCTTCTTGTACTCAGGCTTGATCTCAAAGAGCTCTTCCAGCCCCAAGTAAGCTTGTCCCCAACTGCCGGCTTTGGCAGCGGAATAATAAAGACCGATGTAGAATTCCGGGTTCTTCTGGTCGAAGCCGATTAAAGAGCGAAAGTTAGGAATGGCTAGAGAATATTTCTTGGCTTGTAGAGCCTCGGCGGCTGCGCAAGCTCGAACAGCGATATTGCTATCACCCCACTGCTCGACTCTCTCTTCTTTCGTGGGAAGTGTTTGGGTATCAGAGCTCTCAGCTACCGCCGCTTCTGATTTGTCTTTGACTTCAGCCTCCTGCTTTGGTTCGGCCTCGGCTGGCGCCTTGGCGCCGTCGGTACCGGTAACCGCGCCGGCTCCCAGAGCTGACAGTGAAAGAAGACCTGACAATAAAACAGCGGACAAGAATTTCTCTCTTTTTATACTCATTTTCCCTCGAATTCCCCTCGATAATTTCCAAAGAAACCCCTGACAAACCATGCTAACAGATGTCTACGGGTTAGGCAAAGTAGCGGTATCAACAAGAACTTATCGGCGCCCTTCTTGACATACCGGATTCGCAAAGCAATCACCTACCATTTTACAACGGACGCACTCTTAACATCTTTGTTCCGTCCACCACATGTACAGGAACAAGATTCTATGCGACCGGCCTCCTCAGACTACGGTCGTTTGCAGCGATTCATAAATTCAAATAAGCCTTTCCCGCTAAAACCGAGGTGTCCCCTGGGAGCCAGCTCCTTGCGCAAATAATCGGAAGCGCCAAGTATTTCCCAACCCTTTCGAGTCTCAGCGAAAGCTTTCAAAGCTCCTTCCGGGGGGAAATAATTATCAAAACAACCATATTCAATAAAGAGGCACCGAGGAGCAATTAAACATGCTACGTCACTCATCTCAGCCTCGCTGGCAAGGTCACCGGCATAGTTACAACCGCAATGACGCCTTGCCAAAATAGAATCTTTAAAAGTATTGAAATAGCTAATAACAAGGGCACAGTCGATCCTCTTGTCCAGGGCGGCGCTGAACAGAGAGGTCGTTCCGCCGGCGCTGGCACCAGCAACCGCAAACCAATTATTATCGATATCACTTCTACTGCATAAATAGTCAATCGCCAGACTGACATCGCTCACCCTGAATCCAAGGGTAGGAGTGCCACCAAGTCCATCTAAAAAAGCAGTCAATTCACAAGGGGTATTGCCATTGATGCCCAGGACTTTCAGTAGTTCATGCCTTCTGGTCCCCATGCCTCTCTGCTCAAGGGCTAAAACAGCATATCCGTGCTCAATGAATTGCAGGGCATAGTCATTGTATTCGCCACCGTATTTAGTTCTTGTCACACCATCTTTTCCGATTCCAACAATTGAATCGACACCGAGTCTGGAGTGACCAGGTAGACAGATTACACAGGGAAATCTCTCTGCCTTCTCTTTTCCTTCTCGCTCCGGCTTTAAGAACCAGGCCTTCATAAGGTCGCCACCGGCGCCTTTCAAAATCAGCTGTTCTCGGCTATAGAAAACCTTCCGGATGCTGGCAGGTTGTCCGGTCTCGGATGGTTGAATCTCCAGAAAGAACTTTTCTGGCTTGAGACTCTCAATCACCTGAACTCTCTCAGTTTTATTAACGCCAAGCTTATCTTTCAACTCTCCTCTAAAACTTTCTTGCCAGGATAAAAATGAAGTAGCTGCTCCACCATGAAAATTCTTGATTTCTATGGGCCGCACATCGATATCCTTATCAAGATTTTGAACTTCAGATAGCCTGGCTCCTGCCTCCTCCAGGGTATTGTATGTGCGCGCTTTGGTGGAACCGGATTCACTTCTTCGAGAGAGGGCGACAATCACCACAGCCGAAGCGATAGCCAGCAGACAGACCACCACCAGGGTGATTTTTCGAGCTGAAAAAATGCGCTTCAATTGACTCTCCTGTGGTTTCCTGTAATTAACCTGTAGTTAAATGGATTGAGTTTATCGGGAGTTTGCCAGAATCAACCGGTCACCCGGCAGAGGCAAAATCAAATTATCGGAGAGACAATAATAATGCAAAAGTTTCCGTAACCTTATCGAGTGATTTTCAATTAAAGCCTTTGATCGAGGTTCGGGTACCTTAAAGTTCGGGTACTATTAAGAATTGAAGTCGGAGCCAGAGGAGAAGTCAAGCAATGGCAAAACTAGCTGATTTTGTCGATCTCAAAACCGGAGAAAAGTTCAACAAGCCACTACTGGTAGTTCAGGACATTACCCCTGCAGATGACGTGGCAGAATCGATTCTCGAACACATGAAATACAACTATCAGATGATCAGTATTACGCCGATCAATGATGGTCCCCATTCCGGAAGGCTTTTACTCCTTTACAGCTATGCTGCCAAAGGCTGAATATCTTTGATTGCCAAATCAAAACTCTGTGAATAAGAGCCTGTGATGCCACAGAATGCTATTCATCTTTATCGGAACTAATTCCGCTAAAAATTAATGCAATCACTTTGCAGGGGGATTTTTTAAGTTCCACCGGGTAAATGATTGTCACGGGAGAGATACATCTCTATATTATTAAGGTCAATTGTTTGGGAATGCTGCAATGAACGCACAAGGAACAGTCTGCCAGATATGCGGGAAAGTAATCAACTTACAAAATCCCGGAGCCGGAGATTTTTGCCAGGGCCATGAACAGGCTCAAGCGGGTTCTAGCTTAAAAAATCAGCTCGACGCCATACCCACCCCAGGCGGTGGCGGTGGTCCCCAGGCAAATTTGACCCAATCAGGAGAGTTGAAGAAACAGCTTGATGCTATTCCCGCACCAAGTTCAGACGAACAGACAATTCCTCCTGATTCTCAAGAATCAGGTAAGTTGCAATCCCATGTCAACGCCAGACCGGGCGCTCCTGCGCCACAAGGCGGATCTCCCTGGGGAGCCCCCAAGGGTCATCAACCCCAAGCCCAAGCCCAAGCCCAAGCCCAAGCCCAAGCCCAAGCTCAACCTCAAGCTCCTGCTCCTGCTCCTGCTGCAGCTCCAGGTGACTTCAAGAGTCAACTGGATGCCATTCCTACTCCAGGCGGCGGAGGAGCTCCTGCACCCAGCGCTCCACCCCAGCCCAATCCCCAGCCAGCTCCAAACGCCAATGATTTTAAGAGTCAGCTAGACTCAATCCCCACCCCGGGTGGAGGGGGGACCCTCCAGGCTCCTCAACAACCGGCGGCGGCACCTCCGAGCCCCGCGCCTCATGCGAGCCCGGCAGCCAACATCAGTGAACTTGATGCCATACCGACCCCTGGAGGTCAATTGGCACCTCAGGCTCCACAACCCCAGGCTCAACCGCCTCAGCCTGCTCCTGCCGCACCAGCTGCTCCTGCTGCTCCTGCCGCACCAGCTGCTCCTGCAGTACCGGCCGCTCCATCAGCCCCTGCCGGAGGAGAAGAAGATTGGAAATCTCAGTTAGATGCCATTCCTACTCCGAAAGGTTTGGATGGCGGCGGTGCCCCCCAGCCAGCAGCTCCCCAACCCATGGTCGGTGCAGGTGCTCCAGCCGGTATGGGTGCCAGCCCAGCCGGTGGAATGGGTGTGAACCCAGCCAGCGGCATGGCTTCCGACCCGTCAGCAATGTTCGCCGGTGGACAAAGCAACCAGAATTCCTCGGATTATGCTCGCTCCAAGGAGTTCTCCTCCGTGGACGCTTCATCAGGCTACACGATGATATTCGTGGTTCTCATCGTCATAGTCTTAGGTGTATTCGGATTCATGATGATGAATCCAAATAAGAAGCCGGACTTCTCATCGGTACCGGCTCAGCCGACAACAACAACCGGCACGACTACTGCCCCTACAACCGGCACTCCGGCTGCAGCACCAACCACCACTCCTGCCCCTTAGTTTTTCTAGAAAAAATTCCCGGGCAAACTCGTCCGATAATTTACCGCGCCTTCCTTAAACAGAGGAACCTATATCTTCATGCTATTGAGATACAGAAACTCCTGCGCAATATTAAGTAGCCTTCTGGTTTTCTGCTCACCTGGCGCTGCATTAGCGGAAAAGAAACTTCCTGCCCTGGAAGCCCTGGTGCCCAGCTATGACAAAACAGCACCCAGCTCTTTATCGAACCTCAAGCTAAAGGGCTCGGTATCAGATTCGATCAATCCTTCCCTAATCGCCATACCAAGATCAGACAGTGTGAGCGCATATAATGCGGGAATTAAGCTGTACAAAACCGGTGATTTCCAGAGAGCGCTGACAGCTTTCAGAATCGCGCTTGAAAAAGCAAGAAAATTCGGTTCGGAAGACCAACGCTACAAAGCTGCTAAAAAAGCGATCGAGTCGACCAGGAAAAATTTGACATTGCGAAAGCAATACGGCTACGACACCGACGCCAAAGACAAGAACGCTCTAACAGGTACAGTAACAAAAGTCTTTCCACCCTCATTGGCCTGGCTGGGAGGTCTAAAGGAAGGAGACCGGATTTTAAAAGCGGATCAAAGCAAAACAAAAATATTATTGACCGTCAAAAGAAATAACAACCTATACGGTCTCACCCTGCGCCTGAAAGAGGACAGACCTGTTGACCCCAAAACTGCAAATGATGCCGACCCTGGCACAAAATCGAGGACAAACTTTAGCGGTATCGCTGGTAGTGCGCATGCAGGAGTCATTCGCCATCCTGAGATTCTCAGCGGGCAAATCAAAAGACTGGCCAGCTATGACTGTGTTCTGCTTCTCGATTGTTCGGGTAGCATGGGAGACAGAATCGTTTCGATTGGTAGACCAAGCCAGGGACCTCTCATGACTCGCTGGAATTGGTGCAGATCGGAGATGCTCAAATTTTATTCTCAAGGGGCTCCTTACTTTCCCGAAGGAATCACTCTGGTGCCGTTCGCAAACAAATTCGCCATCATCAACGAGGCCAGAGAACCGGCGATAAAGCAGCTTTTCAATCAACTTTCCCCGGTGGGAGCGACAAATATGGCAGCCCCCTTGAGCTTTCTCTTTGACGATTATTTCCGAAGGAAAGCGAGAAACAAAGGAAGAGTCAAACCTCTTGTCATAGCAATTCTCTCAGATGGTGAGGGAAACGCCCATGTTCTCAGGCAACTTATCACAAAGACGACGCACCGCATGCAGTACGCAAACGAGATCAAGATAACATTTCTGGCGGTGGATGCCACCAGTGAAGGACGCCCCGTTATTGAAGCCCTGGATGAGGGTCTCCACAATGCAGGAGCTAAATTCGACATTGTCGACTCTCGAACCTTCGAGGAACTGCAGCGTTATGGACTGCTGAAAATGGTAGTGGCCGCCCTTGTGGAGAAACAGGTGGAATAGACCTATTCGAAAGGAAAAATCTTCAACCAGTCCTCTTTCATATCAACAACAAGCCAGTTTCTTTCTCTAGCCTCTTTCAGCGCCTTATCCAGACGTCCTACTTTTGAGTCTTTATCATAAGAGTATTCTCTATCCATGTCTGTGTGCCGTACCAAGGCGCATAAACTTGGACCTTTACGCTTCTTATCCTTCGCGTCTGTCCACATAAGCATCTCCAGATCACCGTCGGAGTTCCCAAAGGCTGCAATCGGACGCTTTCCTATCTGGCATTGAATTCCGACCGGCTTTTCTTTCCCATCGTTCAAGACAGCAATGGTCTCGGTTCTAAAAACGTCACCATCTTTGTACTCAAGCTTACAGCTGCTTCCCACTACCTGCTCCCTGCCGATACCATAGGTAGCGCCAGCCCAGGGCCTCATGAAATCTCGGCCACCGCCGGATACTATATAAGTACTGAATTGATTTTTTCTCAAATACTCCAAAAGTTCCAGCATAGGCTTATACACACACTTATTGAATGGTCGCTTGAATCTCGGATGCTTACTGGAGACCATCCAATTTGCCACAATCTCATCGAATTTATCAGAGGTCATGCCACCGTGAGTCACGCCAATGAGTCTCTGAATTCCGTGGGCACCACTTTTGGCAAGCGCATCGAAATCCTTTGAAAGAGCAGATTTGAACAGAGGTTCATTACCTAATTCCGGTCTCTCATCCACCACTGATTGGACTCGATCGAGGGCGAAAATAAACTGGGGATAGATAGGCTTTTCGCACCATAGAGTGCCGTCATTATCAAAGACGGCCACTCGATCCGCCGGCGCCACATAGTCTTTACTTCTTTTGTCAGACACTGCTTTGACAAAGCGCACAATTCTGGTCCTGGTGGCACCATCCTTCCAGGAAGGTAAGTCTTTCTCGGCCGCATAAGCAGAGCTTCCCGGTAGGCCAACCATAGCACCTGGACAAAGAATACACATCCCCGACAGTAAGACGGCTAAAAACAAATTGCTGATTTCAAATTTCACTCTTCCAATCCTCACTTCAGTCTACATCGGCAGCACAGCGAAAACCGATATGCGGCATCCCCGTATCGGCAGGACAACTCATACGAGCGCTGTTCCTGTAACTCTCACAATAACTCTCATGACACAAAAACGAGCCTCCTCTTACCACTCGGACCTCAGGCTGCCCCCGGTGCCGACGATCAAATCCACTCTCAGGTCCCCGGGGATTCTTATGAACATGATCGGCTCCCTGGCTGCGCTGCCGTTGTAAATAAGTTGTGGACCGATAGTAGTCGGAACACCACTCCCAGACATTTCCACCCATATCAAACAGCTTAAAACCATTCGCCTCAAACTTGCCTACTGGAGCGGTGCTCTCGTATCCATCACCGGCGGTATTTTTATGAGGAAACCGACCCTGCCACACATTAGCTTTGCCCAAATCCAGAGGAGCACTGCCCCAGGGATAGTCACTATCGGCCTGTCCTCCCCGAGCGGCATATTCCCATTCGGCTTCGGTGGGCAAGCGTTTTCCTGCCCATCTGGCATAAGCAAGCGCATCATCAAAAGAGACTTGTACCACCGGATGGTTATCCTTACCTTCAAGACTGGAGCCAGGTCCTTCAGGACGGCGCCAGCAGGCTCCCGGTACCCAGCGCCACCAACTACCCTGGTTAAAAGTCTCCGATTTTGGTGGAGTAAAAACCAGGGAGCCCGGTTTCAATTTATCCGCTGAAGGTCGAGGCGTGTCAGGGGGCAGTGTTTTTTTGATTTGCTCCCAATCAAGCGGCTTTTCTGCCGTGGTCAAATATCCTGTGGACCGCACGAACTGCCTGAATTGAGCATTGGTGACCTCGTTCTTGTCAATCCAAAAGCTATCTACCTTGACTCTGTGCCGGGGAAATTCATCGGCTCTAGCCTTTTCACCGGTACCGCCCATGGTGAAAGCTCCACCCTCTATCAACACCATTCCTTTATGGTCAGTGGCTCCTGAGCTGTTATCCGATTGCGTCTTTTTCTTATCCAATCCGGTAGCGGTTCCGGAGCCCATTGTCGAGATCCGCATAGATTCTCCGAACTCCGAACAACAAGTCTGTTTAGCTAAAATTGGTGCCGGCAAAGCCGACACCAATATGATAGCCACGATAATGGGCAGAAGCCTGTTTTGGTTGGCGATCGACACTACTGCGACCGATGACCTGCTTCCAATTTCTCCATCACCTGATTAATGGTGAAAGAAGCAGCTCTCTGCCTGGGCGGATACTCTTTGAAGGTAGAGAGGAACTTACCTACATACCCTTGAGCCGGCAGAAGCAGATACACATGATTTAGATACCAATCCCAATAAGTATTGGATGTGATATCAGCTCTCTCATACGGATCTGTTCTCAGATTGAAGAGTTTCGGAATTCTAGGATGAACAAACGGTTCAGCCCAGATGTCCAGAGTACCTCTAGCTCTCTGTTCGGCGAAAACGATTTTCCAGTTATCGTATCGAAGACCGGTTAAATCACCATCATCCGAGAAGTAAAAGAACTCCTTACGAGCAGACTTATCTTCCTCTCCCAGCAAAAATGGAAGTTGGTTGTATCCATCCAGATGTACTTTAAATGTCTTTTTGCCGACCGTATAACCGGAAAGCAGTTTCTCTTTCACATCAGGATCACCGGCGGCAGCAACAATCGTAGGAAGCCAATCCAGATGAGAGAATACCTGGTTGGAAACAGTACCGGCTTTTATTTTTCCAGGCCATCTAACCATGGCAGGTGTACGGAATGCACCTTCCCAGTTACTATTCTTCTCATTCCTGAATGGTGTCATGCCACCATCAGGCCATGTGTTCATGTGCGGTCCGTTGTCAGTTCCGTACATAACAAGAGTATTGTCGGCGATACCAAGCTTATCCAGCTCATCAAGAACACTACCCACATTTCGATCATGATCGATCATAGTATCGTGGTAGGGGCTCTGCCAACGGCCAGCCTGACCGACGCTATCTGGTTTGGTGTGAGTACGGAAATGCATGTGGGTGAAGTTTACCCAGACAAAAAACGGTTTTCCTGATTTCGCCTGTTTGCGAATCCAATTTACCGAACGCTCCGCCACATCATCATCGATTGTCTCCATGCGCTTTTTGGTAAGCGGTCCGGTATCTTCAATTTTCTGGGTGCCGTCAGGCATGGCAAAACTGTGAATAACTCCCCTCGGACCATACTTCTTTCTAAAAGCAGGATCTTTAGGATAGTCAGGCAATTCCGGCTCTTCTTCCGCGTTGAGGTGATAGAGGTTGCCGTAGAATTCATCAAAGCCGTGGTTGGTGGGCAGCATGTCATCCTTGTCACCAAGGTGGTTCTTGCCGAACTGGGCAGTGGAGTAACCCAACGGTTTCAATAATTCGGCGATTGTAGGATCTTCCGGTCTCATTCCAAGAGGCGCCCCCGGCATTCCCACTTTACTCAATCCGGTACGAAATACACTCTGCCCGGTTATAAAAGCCGCCCGACCGGCAGTACAACTTTGCTCCGCATAATAATCAGTAAAGAGAAGACCTTCTTTGGCTATGCGGTCAATATTGGGGGTCCGGTAGCCCATCATCCCTTTCGTGTAAACGCTGAGATTGCTCTGACCGATGTCATCCCCCCAGATAAACACAATATTCGGCTTCTTGCTCTTCTGTTCCTCAGATTTAGAAGTGTCTGCAGAATCTGAGCTACTCTTGTCAGCTGCGTAAACACTTAACGGACTGGTCACAGGTAAAAGAAGAAAAGCGAAGCTAAGTACTAATGAAAGCGCTTTACGCATTGAGTTTCTCCAAAATTTAGTAAGCGCCAATTATATCAAAGAGTGGGTTTCAGCTAGGTTCTTGGAAAGATATACCTGTGAGAATTCTCGGATACCTAATCAACTATCCATCCCCTCACTTTCTTTTCTACTTGATTCAATTTCTCTCGCCTTTGCTGGAAAACTTGAGCCGGCAGCTTACCTTCTCGTTTTAAGCTCCTATTCTTTAAATAGTGCAGAACCTGTGTCGTGGGAGTGTTTACAAGAGAATAAGCCTGACCGCTAGCCTGGGAAATGCGCCCGGCGAAACGCAACTGGTTATTGGTGTTCGCATCACCGTCTCC
>MDTD01114039.1_pt1 | contig 19901 bp, 10 predicted proteins | sample 811221 | NCBI WGS metagenome assembly MDTD01 (sample SAMN05326646, study PRJNA326480) | marine metagenome | isolation source: seawater | place: Pacific Ocean: South West | collected 2011
GACGCGCGACGCGGACGCGTCGAACGTGTTATTTCCGAGGTACGCGCGTCGCGCGAAAGACGGAGACGCGACGGGAGACGACGTGAGACGACGATGAAGGATGATTTCGATGGATTTCGCGACGTGCGTGCATGAATGAATGATTGACGGACGACGACGACGACGCGCAGGGTGACGAGACAGCGCGTGGACGTTCGAATCGAACCCTCGAAGAGACGGCTTCGGGGCAAGACGACGCTCGTGTGCGCGGTGGAGGAGGGCGGTGCGGACGCGTTCGACGGCGTGCGCGTCGACGCCGAGGGATTGAAGATCGACGCCGCGCGCGCGAACGGTGCGTGATGGGCGACGAGCGACGCGAGAGCGAGGCGATGGGGTGACGCGAGAGGTGGTGTGACGCGGGACTGACGATGGAGGACGACGATGACGACGCCGTGAGACGAGCAGGGATCGAGTGTCGCACGACGCCGACGGGGACGCGAGACGCGAACGCGACGACGACGAAACCGAGGGATGCGCTGAGCGTGGGGAGAGACGTGCGCGCGCACTTGGAGTCGGAGTGTAACGCGAACGGTGAGTCGAGGACGCGAGAGATGGTGATCGCGACGACGAGTGGGGAGAAGATTGAGGCGCGCGCGGCGGAGGGCGACGCGAGCGGCGCGCGGGGAAAGGAAATCGTCATCGAGATTGAGTACGAGACGGACGCGGATTCCGCGGGAATCGTCGCGGACGAGCGGTTCTTTTCGTGTCCCGGACCCTCGAGACGACCGGCGAGTTGGTTTCCGTGCGTCGAGCGAGGGGACGCGTTGACGACGTTTGAGTTTTCCGTGAGCGCGCCTCGCCAGTTAACCGTCGTCGCGTCCGCGCACTGGGACAAGGTGGAGAGGTGCGTGGACGAAGTGGAGGATGAGGACGGTTTTAGGTTGGTGCATCACTTTTCTGGGTTGTACCCGACGTTTGCGCACGAGATGCGTTTGATTTGCGGTGAGTTTACGCGCGTGTCCAGCCCGATTAAAGGCGTGACGCTCTTCGCGCCGGCGCGCGGGGGATACGAAGAGCGCTTGGCCGTCGCCGCCGCGGGCGTGGGTAAGGCGATCGCCGCGTACGAGGAGTATCTCGGTCATCCATACCCGATCGCGTGTCTGAACATTGTCTTCATGCCGGACGAGTACGCGGGCGCGCGCGACGGTCTCGGCGCGTGCATCAACGTGCACTCCGTCAAATGGCTCACAAACCCCACCTTCAACACCGCGCTCATGGAATCCCGCGTGCACATCGCGATCGCGATCGCGCGTCAGTGGTTCGGCGGCGTCGTCGTCCCCGCGAACACGACGGATTGTTGGGTGGTGGAGGGCTTGGCGCAATACCTCGCCGGCACGTACGTGAAATCCTTGACGGGGATGAACGAGTTATCCTTCAGGCGCATGTTGGACATGCAGCTCACCGCGCGTATGGACGACGGCGAGACATTACCGCCCCTCGCGAGTCGCGCGGCGAGGATTTGGCGCGGTGGCCAATACGCGGGCAAGGACCCCGCCGCCGGGGGCGCGCCGCGACCGCTCGCCGCGGGCGTCGAACGCGCGTTGCAAGCCAAGGCGGTGACAATCATCTACATGCTCGAAAAACGTCTGGGGCCGGATGTTTTGCAAAAGGTGCTCAAGTACTTTGCGGGTTTGCACGTGCGTCGGAACAAGAAGGAACAAGCGACGCGCGCCGGTCCCTCGGCGGAAGTGCTCGCGAGCGCCGCGCGGTGGATTCACACGCAACAGCTCTTCGATCACTGTCGCGCGACGGTCAACTTGGGTAAGGGTGAGGTGAACTCGTTCTTAGAGCGGTGGGTGTACGGCGCGGGTGTGCCGAAACTGTGCGTCGGGTACGTGGTGAAGCGTCGGAAGAACGTCATGGAATTTGCGGTAAAACTCGAAGGGAGCGAAGCCGCCGCCGCCGCTGATCGCGCGGCGCTCGCTGTCGCGAGAAATCACCGCAGCTCTATCACCGTTCGCATGCGCGAAGAACATAGACCAGACGCCAACGACCACGTCGTGTCCCTCGGTCATTCGTCCTGGCAGTTGATGGACATTCCGTTGCAGCCTCGCCCGAAGGATCGGCGTCCGAAGACGATCATCGAATCCGGAGGGGATCCCGAGCTCATCGCGGCCATGGATTGTCCGGTGCGCTACGTGCGAGTGGATCCTGAATTCGAGTGGATGGGCAACATAGAGCAGAGCGCGAGACAGATCGGTTTAGAGTCGATGATGGCGCAAATGCTGGAGAAGGAGAAGGACGTCGTGGCGCAATCCGTCGCGGTGGAATTCCTCGGTCGTCGCGTCGCTAACGGTTCCATGAGCGCGGTTCTCGTGCTCGACAAGTGCTTAAACTCCGACGACACGTTTTGTCGAGTTCGAGCCCAGGCGGCGTTGGCACTCGGGAAGAGCGCGAGCGAAAAGACGCAGTGGGGCGGTTTACACGCGCTTCTTCGCCATTACAAAAAACACCAGTGCGACGAGCGCACGGGTCGACCCAAGCAAAACGATTTCCGAGACGTGGCCAAGGTCATCATCGACGAGGCCGTCATCACCGCGCTCTCCCACGTTTTCGACGCCGAGAAGAATTGCACGCACGCGGACGCGTTGGAAGCCATCGTGAGTCGATTAAAGTACAACGACAACGAAGGCAATCCTCAGAGCGACGACGGATTCATTGCGTCCTGCGTCGCGGCGCTCGGTCGTTGCGTGCCCGCGGACGGGGCGCAGTTACGAGCGATCGTGGATCAGATTCACTATTACATTCGTCGGGACGATCGGTTTCCCAGCGATGATTTGCTCGTGACGTGCGCGTGCGTGCGGTCCATCGGTTTACTCGCGTCGACGACGCTCTCTGAAGCGCTGCGCGCCGACGTCGAGAGGGTGGCCGATTTAGGTTTCGCCCTCGGCCGAAACTCCACCGCGCTCGCGGCCACGGACGCGATGATGTACGTGCGGTACGGTGAGACGAAGAATGAGCTCGCTGCGCTCGATTTCGTGCTCGAACGTTCGGCAAAACAACCGTCGGCGACGCAGAGCGCGATGCTTTGGAGCGCGCACGACTACTTGCAAAAGTTTGCGTCTTCGGCGAACCTCGCCAACGTCTCGACCGAGGTCTTGATCGACCTTCGAGATCGCGTCATGCGCGAGGGATGCGAAGTCGCGAGCGCGGCGTTTTCGTTGCTCTCGCTCTTCGCCGCGCGTGACCCGAGCTTGAGCGAGATTCGCGAATCCGTCGCCGAGGCAATCAAACGCGCGGGCGAACGGACTCCCGTCGGCATCGATACGCACGCCGCGCACGCGCCGATGACGGCGGAAGAGGAGGCAAAACGTGCAGAAAAGGAAGCGAAACGCGCGCGACGACGCGAACGGGATCGCCTGCGTCAAGCGGCGAGAGAAGCCGCCGAACACGCCCACGCCGAGGAGCACAGACTCGAAGCCGAAGCGGCGTTCGTCGAACAAGCCGCCGAACACTTGACGGACGATAAAGGCACCGTCAGCGATCGCACCGCCACCGTCGTCGACGGCGGCGATACCCCGGGCGGCGGTGGCGGTTTAAAACGGTCAAGAGAAAACGCGAGCGTGAAATCCTTTGCGCAACCCGAAGACGCCGGCGCGCCGGCGCCGGCGCCGGCGAAAAAGCTCAAACTATCCTTCAAAATGAAGAAACCGACAGCGTGAACGAAACCTTGGCTGAGGTGCACATTCTTAGCTTTATTATCATACAACACACTCACTAGTACCCACGGCGCCGCATCGCTCATTGAATCTTACTCGCCTCGCGCGCCTTGGTCGGTAATCGCGACCAGCACGACGTCAACGGATCGGGCACGACGCGCATTCGCTTCGGACGCGTCGCGTACAACAACCCCCAACACATCACCGTCCTCGCCGGTATAAACAAACTCATCACACTCATCACCATCGCCGCGTACATCGCCGCCGCGCTCACCGTCCTCGACCGCCACTCGGCGACGCTCGCCAACCGCTCCGTCGCCGTCGCCGTCGCCTCCATAATCGCCGTCGCCTCCTCCTGCCCGAACGTCACCTCCTCCCGTCGCGTCTTCATCTCCATCACCGCTTCGACCTCCCGATCCACCTCACCTCGCGCTCGCGCGCGCTCGAAATCCGCTCGAATCTTCTCCCTTCGCGCGACGCGCGCGCACGTCGCGCACGCCGCCGGGACGATGAGATTCGGTCGCATCACCAGCGCCACCATCCCCGCTCGCACCGCGATCGCGCGCGCGATCGATCCGGTACCATCGAATCCATCTCGCACCCACCGCCACGTCGGCGCGAACGGTGCGATGGCTCGACAGAGCGCGTCGATGGATGCGCGCGTGTGATCGAGGGAAAAAATGTGTGATTCCGCCGCGTGCACGACGTCGACGGTGACCCCCGGGGCGGGTTTCGGACGCGCGCGAGGGACGAGCGTCGCGGTCGTCGAGGTCGTGACCTCGGTGGTCGTCGCGGGGGGGGTCGTCACCGTCGTCGTCATCGTCGAGAGATGCGGATGGGCATCGATCCGAGTGGAGATTTTTGTACTTTACTGTTACATTACTGGACGCTGAGTAATGAATGAATCGCGCCGTGACGTTCGTTCGTTCGTTTAACACGTCCCGAGGGGTTGGCTCCAGTGCTTTTCGTAATTTTGTTTGGCGAATTCGTACACGCCGACGTCGTGCGCCACCATGGCGCGTAACCCGGCGACGATTTTTGGGTCGGCGCGATAGGCGGCGAGGCGTTTTTCCAAGCGCGGCGTGAGTTTACCCTTGCTCCCGTTGTGATTTTGAATGACGGCAAAATTTTCGCCGAAATGATTACCGCCGTCGTGCCCGAGATTGGTGAGATCGGGAAGACGCTCGCGAATTTTCTTCAAACCGTCCTCGATGGCGTCTTGAAAGACGTATCGCACGCACGCGCTCGCGAGATTCGCCTTGGCCGCCTCGGCGCCGCACGCCGTGTGTCCGCCTCGAGGCGCTAATAAACCCGTGAGCTGCGCCGCCGTGCTTCGTTTCTGCGCGTACCACTCCACGGGATCGAGCGGACATCCCTCGCCGCTCGATTTCTCGCGCTCCTCCGCGGTCCACGACAGGTGACCCTCGCTTCCTTCCAAACACAAGTAGGCGTACTCGCTCCACATGCGCTCCATCGGATCGCGAAGGACGGTGATGTACGCGCACGGCGCGTCGATCGTTCCGCACAGACCCATGGACGTGGCGCCGGTGAAGTACATGTGACGACCGGCGTCGTAATCCGACTTCATAAACTCTTTGGAAAAAATACCCGCGCCGTCGGCGCGATTACGCGCGACGCGTCGCAACATCGATGGAATGTGACGCGCTTGAAACGAATTCAGCGGCTTCCACGGATTCGGCGTGAAATCTATATTCGTCGGACGTCCCAACGCGACGTCTTCGTGGTTTTTGTTTTGTTTCAACGCCTCGATGAAAAAAGAACCCGCCGCCTTGGGCACGTGCACGAACATCCACGCGTACGACTCGTTCGGTTTCGTCTCGAACGGTTTCTTCGCCCCTTTCGTCGGCACCACCACGGGTGACCCCGTGGGCACATTCATGCATTCATACACCGCCCGCTCGAACGCCACATCGTCGGCATCATCCGTTTTCTCGTATAATTTACGCGCGCGCATGAATTCCGCGTGACACGTCCCCGCCGCGCCGGCGACGCCGGCGACTTGCGGGGTGAGATCACACCTCCCCTTTCCCTTTCCATTCGACGACCCGAGCGCCGAGGACGTCGTCATCATCTCTTGCGATCGTCCCGCGACCGCACCCGCGCCGCACAGCGCCGTACCGACGAGAAACAGCGCGCTCGCGACCCGCATGTACGTCGTAACACCATTCACAGCCGGCCGTCGCGATGATGATGATTCGACGGCGTCGACGGCGGACCATCCGACGCCGTGCGCGCGCTCGACGTCGGGGACGGTCGTGGACGGTCGTATGAGCGTCTCGCGCTCGTCTTCGTGCCTCATGGGACGGTCGAGAGCGACGCGCGCGTGGATGTGACGAGACGATGGAGCGAGTGGGCGAGAGAGAGAGACGCCGAGACGCGCGCGTTTTTGTGTGTTACAGAGTGTTACACGCGACCGGTGAATTTATGCGTGCGCTCGTGTTCCTCGCGAAGAGCGGTGAAGACGACGCGTCTGGCGCCGCCGGCGCCGGCGCCGAGCGCGGCGTGAAGCTGTCGGAGCTCGCGGTCGCCGGCGGCGTCGAGCAACGCGAAGAGACCCGGTTTGAGCGCGAGCTCGCCGGCGGGACCGATGCCGCCGCCGGTGATGGCGGTGATGGCGTCGGCGAGTAAATGCGTGCAGTAACGCTCGAGTCCGCTGGATTCAGCGGCTTCGTAGACGCGGGAGAGTTTGGACGCGCACGCGTCCGCGACGGCGTCGGAGGCGCCTCGAGACGCGAATCGACGCAAGTCGGCGAGCAAGTCTGAACACACCGCGGTGATGCTGGCGACGGATCGACGCAGATGGTCGTACCGCGCCTTGAGGAGAGCGATTGTTAACGCGCACGCGTGCGCGTAGACCTCGACGTGGGATGACTCGTCGTCGACGACGGCGTCGGGCGCGCACGCGACGCTCGGGAATTGGCAGACGCGAGAGACGCACCGCGTGCTCATCTCGCACCGCGCGCCGAGCGTGGTGAATCGCTCGGCGATGGAGAGAATTTTTATGACGACCGAACTCGCGCGCGGTGTCTTGACGGCGACGCGCATGGCGCGCGCGCATGCGTCCATCACCGCCTCGACGTTGTCTTGCGCGGCGGTTCGAATCGCCTTGCTCGCCGAAAACGTCTCCACCAGGTTCGACACGCACCACAGAGGCGCGGCGAGCGAGACGTCGATGCGCTCGCGATGCGCTCGCGATCGTCTGGCTTCGGCGTCGACGGCTTTGAAGGCGTCGACGCAGGCGACGTACATGGCGCTCAGCGGTCGCTTACCGGCGCCGAGGATGAGTTCAGAGAGCGTCAAGTCGAAACTCTCACTCAACCCACGATCGAGCGACGCGCCCGCGCCCGCGCCCGCGCCCGCGCCCGCCACTTTCGTCGCGTGCGCGTACGCGGACATCAGGACGGCGACGAGCGACGCGTGCGCCTCGGGCGTGAATTGCGGACCGGTTTGCTTGAGCGCGTCGCACACCGCGCCGACGACGTTGACAAACTTGGTCGAGGCGCCGACGGAGAACGCTCTCGTCGATTCGGAGCCGTTCCGCGCGCGTGTCGAGCGCACCAGCGCGTCGACGGAGATCGATAACGCGAGCTGCACGATTCCAGAGTCCAACGTTCGATGGAACTTTTCGCTAAATTCCAACGACGTCGCGGAAATCGCGAGCGCGTACCCGACGGCGGAGACGCACGCCGCGACGATTTCATGCTTCATCTCGTCGTCGCTCGCGCGCGATTCCTCGTCGAGCGCGCGAAGAAACGTCTCCAGACGCTCGCGAAGTCCGACCGAGGCGTCCCAAAAATTGACGAGCGCGGCGCCTTGTTCATCCGTCGCCTCCACCTCGACGTCCATCTCCGGATTGCCGTCCACCCATCCAAACGTTTCGCGTTCGGGTCCTTCGAACACCGTCATGCCGGCGGCGAATAGGTTTTCTACGAGCGTCGCCGCGAGAACCGCGCCGCCACCGTTCGCTTTGGCCGCGTCCGACGCCACGTACTCGTCGAAGAGATACCGCGTCACGCCCGCGGCGTCGGCGTACGCCGTCGGTTTCGCCGTCGTCGCGCTCCCCACCAAACACGAATGAAATTCCGACGTCGTGCTCTCCAAAAACTCCTTCATCGCTCCCGCGTCGACGCGTTCCAGGACACGCGCGGTGACATTGTGATACTGACGCGCGTCGAGCGTCACTCTCACGGAGATGACGGCGGCGTCTTCGTCGTGTTTGGCGAGAAATCCGGCGAGCGCGCGCGCGCGTCGACACGCGTCCATCGCGTCCTCCATTCCGAGCGCGGCCGCGGTGAACGTCGCGCACTCGCACACTTTCATCGCGATCGGCAAGATGTTTTTATCCATCTCCGCCACGCCTCGACGCGGAATGCGCTCCGCCGCCTCGAGCGCGCGCCGCGCGCGTCGCAGCGCCGTCTCGCCCGCGGCGAGCGCGCCCGCGGCGGCGCCCGTCCCGCGCGCGAAATCATTCACCACCGACGAATTCGACGCCACCGACCAAAACCGTTTGATAGATTCGGCCGCACTCGCAGCGTCTCGCGCGGACCCGGCGCAATCTACGACGCTATCCTCGAGAACGTCCACCAACGCCGCCGCCGGTTCGTCGCCGCCGCGGTTCGTCGCCTCGCGCATCGCGCGCGTCAAATCCATCGATCCACGCACGAGCACGCTCGCGATCGACCGCACCCACGGTTTAAACGTCACGACGAGATCACGAAACGTCTCCTCCTCCTTTTCCGTCAGCGCTCTCGATCCCTCGCCCGCGTCCGTCTCCAATCGACATCGATAATAATCGACGAGCCGCGACTCGGAGGCGTGTTCGTACCACAGATCCACCGCCGACGTCAACACGCGCCACGCCTCGCATTCCACGTCTGGTCGTTCGTACGTCGTCGTCGACGTGTCCGGGACCAATCGCAGGCACGTCGAGAGCAACCGCTTCATCTCTCGACCAGCCTTGGACGCGTCCTCGGGGTCGACGTCTTCGCGCGGGAGCCGTAATCGCGACAAATGTCGCACGCGTTGCAGCGCCGACCCGACGGCGGCGGCTTCCGCGTTCGCATCCACGCCTCGCGTCGCGTTCGGACTCTCGCGCACCAATTCATCCACGACATCACACAGCGAGACGTCGTCGGCGCGGAAATACGATTCACGCGCCGCGCGATCCGCCACCTCACTCAATCCCGCGCGCAACGCCGCCACGGGGACGTACGCGCGCAAGACGCTTCCTACTCTCGACGGCGACAGCGACAGCGACGCTCTCTCTCGCACGCGTTCCCGCGCGTCGACGGTGAACCGCTCTAAACACTCTTCCGCTGCGGGTAACAACGGTTCACCCGGATCGTCTGGACACGACCCGAGCACCTCTTGCGTCACGCGGGCCAAGGACGCCGCGTCGGCGTCGGCGACGTCGGGCGAGTCGAACGCGCGGAAAAACATCTCTCGACACGTCTCCATGAGCGCGGGCGTCTGCGCGAGCGGGGTCGATCTCGACGCCTCGCGAAACGTGTGCAAGACGTCGTCGTCGACGATGGCGGCGTGGATGGTCTCACCGGAGACGACGACGTCGCCGAGACTGCGCACGCATTCGGGGAAAAGTCGCGAGTCGGCGAATCCGCGCGCGACGGTTCGTAAGACTCTCGCGCGAGATTCGTGCGAATCATCGCGCGCGGTCGAGAGCGTCGCGCGGAACACGACGCGAGCGTGGGGCTCGATCAGTCTGAAATCTAACGCGGCGACGGCGTCGATGACGTCCGACCAACCGCGCGGCGCGTGAGGCGCCGTCGCCGCGCGAGACGTCGCCGAGGCGACGAAGGACGCGACGCGCGTCTCCACCGCGCCGTCCGCGTCGAGGGATGAATACAGCGCGTGGTCGGACGCCGTGCGTAATAAACGCACGAGCGCGTCCGCGATGGCGTCGGCGGTGGCGAATTTTCGTTTTCTTCCAGTCGGCGTCCCCGGCGAATCCGCGACGACAAAGGCGCGCGCGACGGGTTCGAATAACCCCACGAACAGTGCCTTGTCGTCCTCTTTCGACGCGGACGCGCGCGAGTCATCCATCTCACACATCGTTCGCGCGAGCCACGGCGCGAGACGTAACGCGACGACGTCACCGTCACCGGTCGTCGCCGCGGCCACGCGTTTGAAGATTTGGCGAATAAACGTCGGCGCCGACCGCGCCGTGGAGACGGCGCGAGCCGTCGACGGTTTCTCGTCGTCGTCGTCGTCGTCGTCGTCATCATCCTCATCGACGCGACGTTTCTTCCCGCCCGTCTCTCGCGCGTTCCCGCACTCGGCGAGCACGCGAGGCGCGCTCTTGGCGTACAACGGATGAAAGACGAAGGCGCGCATCGCCGCCTCGCACGCCGTCCTAGTCGCCTCATCCCCGGTCTCGCTCGACGTCGACCACCGCTCGACGATGCCCCACACGAACTCATAATCCACACACGCGGGTGCGGGCGCGTTCGGTCGCGCGTTCGTCGCCGCCGCGGCGCCGAGAAGCGCCACCCGCGTCGTCGCCGACGCGTCTCTCGCCGCCATCGCCGTCTTCGCCGTCTCCGCGCACCGTTCTCTCGACGCCCACGACGCGCCCGTTCCACCACCGTTCGCGCTCGACGCCGTCGCCCCACTCGTCGTCAGTATCTCGAACGCGCGCGCGAGCGTCTCATCCGGCACGCGTCCCGACGAAATCGCCGAGAGAAGCGCGTCCGCCGCGCGTCTCGCGTCCCCGCCGCTCGCCGCCGCGAGCCGCGACGTCCCGCACACCTCTCTCGCCCGAACGAAACATCTCCACAGCCGCGCGTCCGCGCACGCGTCGTCCACACTCGGCGCCTGTTCGCCAAAAACCCGCGCGAGACCGCTCCGCGCGTGCGTTTTCCCTCGTCCCGTCTCTCGCGCGCGTCCTCGCGACTCGAGCGCCGCCGCGCCGCACCTCGCCAACGCCACCGTCGTCCACTCCGCGCACACCGTCGCCGAGTCGACGACATCGTCGGGAGTGTGATTATCGTCGGCGTCATCGCGCGCGTCGAGCGCGTCCTCGCACGCGCGCACGCGCGATTCGTAGTTCGCGCCGTCACCGAAAAGTGTCGCGCGAAGTCGTCCCGACGCTCGCATGGCCGCGTCGAACGACCAACGTCTCGAACGACGCGCGCGAGACGTCGAGCGTGATGTTCCCGACGTCGTCGTCGCCGCGCGCGCGTCGAACGAAGGATCGATCGCGCGCGTCGGCGCGTGCGGGGAATCGAATCGAATCCAACCGAAATCGGACATCGTCACGTCGCGTCGCGTCGCGTCGCGCGCCATGTCGCGCGAGTGGCGACGGGGGAGACTGTCGTTTAAGGAAAAATTTATCGATCCGTGCGTCGTGGACGGGGTTCTCGTTCGACAGTACGCGTCGGCGGAGGCGTTCGCGAAATCGACCGCGACATCGACGGCGGGACGACGAGACGACGACGACGACGACGACGACGATCGCGTCCCGGGGACGGGATTCACCGTGTGGGACGCGAGCGCGCTTTTGGGGAAATACGTCGGGCGCGAGGACGTGTGGGAACGGCTCACGGCGGGGAAGCGTCGAGACGGGACGCGCGCGCCGACGACGACGCTCGAGCTGGGCGCGGGGACGGGATTGGCGACGCTGCTCGTCGCGTCGAGCGAGATCGCGTCGAGGGAGGAGGGTGGATTAGTGTGCGTGATGACGGATCTTCCTGAGGTGGTGGCGCTCGCGCGTGCGAACGCTCGGGAGAATAAAGAGGAAAACGGCGGGCGCGTGCCGCGCCGGGTGCTCTTGGCGACGCGCGGGGTGCGATGGGGACGGGAGGAGGATGTGGAGGCGCTTCCGGAGGCGATACGGTGGCCGGACGTGGTTTTGGGGGCGGATTTGATGTACACGTCGGATGAGGGGGTGATACGGGCGTTGGCGAAGACGACGGGGATGTTGGTGCGGGATTCGGGACGCGTCGCCGTCTTCGCGGCGTGCAGGGAACATCGACCCGAGAGCATCGAACTCTTCGTCTCCATCTTGGAGACGGAAGGATTCACGGTGCGACGCGTGCCGGCGTCGACGGTGCACCCGGATTATCCCGCGAGCGACGATGAGTTCGAGATATTAGAGTGTTGGCGAAGGTGACGACTTGTATTTCTTATTACTCACACGCACCGTACGCGTGCCCCGTCGCCGCTAAAGAACCTCTAAGAAGGACGGCGATCTCGCCATGGTGCCCACCTTGGCGGTCGCCCTGACCACCGAGTACACTAAATATGCCGTCACGAAGATGCCCGCGGGCATGATGATGACGGCCCACTCGTACAACGCGTTCAGGAGAGCCGTGTGCACGACGCGACGGCACTCGAGCGGAACTCGAGTCTTCGTCCAACGCGGATTCGCGCGCGCCAACGTCGGGTGCACGACGCTCAGCGCGGCGCCGAGCGTCCACTCTACCTCTGCACCGTCGATGCGCTCGACGAAATCGATCCTGTCGTCCTTTTGATCGAACCCGAGTCCGACGTCCGCGTCGTCGCCGCCTCGACCCAAGAGCGCCTGCACGAGCGCGGCGTCGAAACATCGACCGTTGAGTCGATCGGACGGCGTGTTCGGATCCTTCCCGTCCACGGCTTTGACGAGTTTCGACCATTCGATCGCACACAATTTTTTACCGGCGACGGCGATCTCGTCGAGCGTCGCTCGAGGCATCGACGGGAGCGAACCGGGCACGGCCACCGTCATGAAATTCGTGAGATGAAACAACAACGACATGCCGAGAAACCGATCGATGCGATCGAATTCTCGAGGCATGCGCAGCCTCACTCCTTGTTCGCGCTCTAAAGTCGCGATTTGTCGACGCAGACCGCGCACGCACTCGTCGTACGACCCCGTGCCGGTTAAACGCGCGCCACGCACCTCGACGACGTGTCCCGGAAACGCGCACGCGTTCGTCGCTCGCCCGTCGTTCACCAACTCCTCGCGCCATCGCGTCTCCATGTGATTCGCCCCGTACCCCAAGAAGGATTCAACCTTGACAGAATCTCGCAGTTTCATCATCGATTTCGCCGTCACCGCCGCGCCACCACCCTCGGGCAACGCCACGTACTGCACGCTCCCGCCGCCGACGTCGATGGCGCCGACGGAACGCGCGAGAGGATTCTCCGAATCAGCCAATCGCACGAACGGCGCCGCGTCCGTCGCCCCTCGACGCACGCGTCCAACCGCGGTGACGTCGACGTTGGATAAATAATTCGCCGCCAACCACGCGTAAAATCCCTCCTCGCTCCCATCCACCGTCCTAAAGTGTCCGTGCCCGTGCTGCAGCGTCGTCTCTCGAGTCATCACCTCTCGCACCTCTCTCCACAGCGCCTGCTGCTTCGCCGGCGTCAACACTCTAAACCCAGCCGTCGCCCACACGTACACGCTCGCCCGTTCCCTCGCCGCCGCGTCCGGCACGCGCTCGAGCGCTTCTCGCACCGCCGGCAGCAGCTCCTCTCGCACCCGTCCTCCCATTCGCGCCAACGGCATCTTGGTCTTCGTCTTCGTCCCCAGCGTGTCGATGCGAAACAGCGACGCATCCTTCCCATCGTCCTCCATCGTCGGCGTCACGCGAAACGCGTGCGCTCGACACCCCGTGCTCCCTGCGTCGACGAAGACGACGTACTCGGGCGCGCGCTCGCACGTCGTCGACCGTCCCTCGTGCGTCATCAGCGCCAACACCGTCGTCGCGAGCGCGCACAGCGCGAAAAACACGCTCGGCCGTCGCGTCCACGGCACGCTCGCCCGCGCCGTCGCCGCGCGCGACGACGACGGCGCGTTCCCATTCGACGCCGCCGATGAGAGATTAAGATGAGATGATTGATGATGAAGCGCCCCCACGCTCGCGCTCGTCCCGAGCGTCGTCTCCCCGACGTCCATGTGCGTCGCGCTCGTCGTCTTTCGCATGACGTCGGCGCGCGAGACGGCGCGACGCATGCGACGCGAGGACGCGCGTCGACACAGAGTGACGCGCCGCGACGTTTTTTCAACATGAGTTTTGAAAAAATCCCGACGATCCGTCTCTCCGACGGCGTCTTCGAGAACGCCGAAGCGCTCCGGCGCGCGCGATACGGGTTCGTCTACCTCGACCCGTACCCGAGCGCGCTCTTGAGGGAGACGATGCGCGAGGCGTTCGCGCGCGCCGAGGAATTTTTTGCGAGAGACATCGATGAAAAGATGAAGTGCGCGACGAAGAGCGGGAGAGGATACACGCGCGAGGGCGCGGAGACGTTGGACGTGGAGTCGTCCACGAGCGGGGACGCCAAGGAGGGATTTTACGTCGGTCCAGACGGTGCGCCGTGGCCTGATGATTTCGACGAGTTTCGAGCCGCCGTCGAAGACTACTACGGCTACGCGCACGAAATCGCGAGGGCGTTGTTACGGACGTTTGCGTTCGCGTTGGGACACGAGTATGATTACTTCGACGAAGATTTTGGTGTTTCGCACGCGTGCGTGCTGAGACTGTTGAGATACGCGCCGACGCCGTCGAAGGTCGACGAGGGAAAATTCGCGTGCGGCGCGCACACCGATTACGGTTTGTTTACCCTCTTGGCGACGGATTCCGTGCCCGGATTACAGGTGTTCGACTCCGAGACGAATGAATGGATTCCCGTGCGTCCGCCTCGCGAGGATATGTTCGTGCTCAACGTGGGCGATTTGATGCAGTTTTGGAGCGACGGCGCGTTTAAGTCGACGAAACACCGCGTCGTCATGGACGGTGATCGCGAGCGGTACTCGATGGCGTTCTTCGTCGAGCCGAATCACGCGTGCGTCATCACGCCCAGCTCGCCGACGCGGGCCACGACTTTCGGCGAGTATCTCGCGGCAAAGTATCGAGAGACGTACGCGTAGAGAGACGCACGTGTCGAAGCGAAGAACGCGAAGAACGCGTGAAATAACACCCCCTGTACACGATGCGCGCTGTAATGATGCACTTACAAATCGAGAGTCACAACTATAAAGTATCCTCGAGCGTCTCGGCGCCGCGTTCGATCTAGTACGCGGTTCGCACGCCGTATTGGGCAAGTTTTCTCGACAAGTACGCGTCTAAATCATCGAGGTTCTCCGGATACACGTCGATGAGATCTAGCTCGAACTCTTTGTAGAGTTTTTTCTTGTAATCTGTGCACGAATCGTAATCCGGTTGCCCCTCGAGTCCCCAAAACTCGATGTACACGTTGCCCTTAGCGGTGAGGCAACAAAAATCTGGTGTCATGACTTTACCCTCCGCGAGATGCAACTCGAGCTCGTACGCGTGTGGCACGCGAGTGGAATACAAAAAGTTGTCGATCAACACCTCTCCGCGACTCCGAACGTAGTGTCCATCCCTGGTTTTATATTTCTGCGTCTTTCCGAGAATCGAGCACCTTCCGCACGCGCATCGACACTCCGACTCGACGCGTCGCTCGACAGCGTCATTCGTCGTTTGCATTTGCGTCGACGTCGGTGTTTGCGTCGGCGTCGCCTGCATCGGTGCCGAGAGTTCCGACAATGCTCTGCGAAGTGCTGGCTCTCGCAGCACGCGCTCTTCAAACTTCACGTACGGCACACCGCTCATCGCCGTGTGGTTCGACGCGCCGTTTCTCAGACCCACTTTCGTGCTCTCCCACCCCCCAGAATCGTACGGCGAACGTGCGATCCATCCCAGCGATTCGAGCACTCGATTAATCTTCTGAGCGTTGATCTTACTGTTGGACAATGCTACAGAAAAGTGTTCCGCGATGGCTGTCGCCGTTTTCACGCCGCCGCCGGCGCTCTTGAACTTGTAATCGTCGTCCCGACGCGGCGCGGGCGGTCGACCACCGCCGTCCGCGGACGCCGAGTCGCGCGCCCGTTTCAACTGGTTACAATCGTAACACCTCGCGTATCCCTTGGTGATCTTTTTGCAATCCACGCACGTCGTCGGCGCCATCGCTCGATCGATGATGTGTTCGATCTGAGATGATTTCAATCTGAGAAAACGCCGCGCGCGATCGACGTCCGGGACTCGCTCACCCCGGTACCGCTCGCGCGCTTCTCGGACGCGTCCACGCGTCCACGCGTCGACGTCGCGCTCGAGAATCGCGACGTCGGCCGAGGACACCGCCGCGCGATCGTCCTTCACCCCGTGTGTCCCCCCCCACGTGTTGAGTCATGAACGGTCGTTCGTGATGGGTGCCAACTTTTCCCTGGTCCCGCATCCATCCGACGGTCACCGACGCCGCGTCATCGCCGCTCGCGCGACGCGAGCGTCCGAAAGTGCGCGAGAAGGCGCGACGCCGATCGCGATCGACGTCGATCGCGATGCGCGTCGAGCCGGATGGCGAACGATGGGCGACGGGCGAGACGGATGGCGAACCGGGCGCCGCCGCGGATGCGGTCGAAGATGCGCGCGGAGCGTCGCGCGCGATGTGGACGTGCGCGTACGCGGATTCGCGCGGATGCGCGGAGTGCTTTACACTGACACTGCCGTGCGCCGGTGCCGCCCGACGAGGTTGCGTGGAATGCCTCCGGTACGCGCGCGAGCGAACGGGCGCGGGGTGGGACGCCCGCGCGACGCGAGCAGCCGCGCGCGAAGGTCAGTTGGAGTGTTTAAAGTATCTGCACGAGAATGAGTGTCCGTGGGATGCGGGGGCGTGCGGTGAGGCCGCGCGTCGAGGTCATTTGGAATGCCTCGAGTATTTACATGAAAATGGGTGTCCTTGGGACGAGTGGGCGTACCGCCCGGTGGCGCAGGGGGGTCATCCAGGATGTCTCCGATATTTGCGTGAGAACGGGTGTCCGAGAGGCGAACGGATGGTTGATTCCACCGCGAGCCCCACTCAACGTGAGAGGAATACGAACGTTCATGGCGAACCTTTCAGTCGTGCGGGTCAAAGACAGCGCCGGAGAGAGCAGGTCGTCGTTGATGAGGACCAGAACCACAGACTCGCGACGGCGGGTAGAGTGTTCAAGCACAAGAATGTTGCAGCAGTGAAAGCAGCTGATACCAAGAGATACGATCGAGGGTCGGTGAAGAGTGTGCGGAGGGTTGCTCATTGGCCGTTACTGCAAGAGTACAAGGGTGGACACGTTGCTCGGGTCACACGTGAAGATAACAAGGATATTTCAAACGTGCATCAACCACGACGCCAACGCATGAAAGAGCTCTGCGCCATGTATAATTGTGAAGAGGTTCCGACGCGAGGCGATGGGAACTGTCAGTTCAGGGCGCTGAGTGTGGGAATTTACGAGAAGGAAGATCGCCACGCAGAGGTTCGAGCGAATATCGTGCAACACTTGCGAGAGAATCCGGAAAGATATTTTCAGTTTGTGGAAAGTGGTGAAGTCTTTGCAGATTACGTGAATAGAATATCCCAAGATGGGCAATGGGGTGACGAAATCACGCTGCGAGCGTTCGTTGAGTACTACTCTCGTGGCGTTCGTGTATTGAGCGATAATGAGCAGAACTCAGTCATCGATCATATCCGCGAAGGTCTACAGGGAGACGCCATCACGATCACACACTATGGTGAAGTACACTACAACGGCACTAAACCCATACACGCATAGTTGAATGAATGAATGAATGAATGAAGTACATTTTCGTTACAAGAAGCTCGCGCTGCTCGCGCGTCGCGTGTTGCTGTGTGCGCGTGGTCGACTCGCGCGTGGTCGCGTCACGATTTCGGACGCCGCCACGAGGACTTTTTAATCTCGCCTCGGAGTCCGTCGGTGGCGAGCTCGTCGGCGATGTCGCTCGCATCGTCCTCGTCGTTGAGAGACGCGCCCACGTGATGACTGAGTTTGGACGGTTTCGCGAGATGGCGTTCCAATTTTTCGTCGGCTTGGGCGCGCATCTGCGCGCAAACGTCGAACATTCTCCACTCCTCGACGCGACTGCGGCGACAGGAGGATTCGAGAAACGCGAGCGTGACGGTGCCCACGCGCGCGCCGGCGTCTTTGAGGTGATCGAACACCTCGAGCGCATCGTCAACGCGGTCTTGGTGACAACAAACCTCGATGAGACACTCGTACATGGCGCGCGTGTCGCCGATGTAATCCTTGCTTTCGTTCGTGGTGTGTTTGCGCGAGCGGGAAAAGGAGGAAAGCGCGGGCGCATCGCGCCAGATGGATAACGCGCGATCGAGCTGTTCGCTCCTCGCGGTGGCGACGACGAGCGCGCACCGCGCCTCGGCGTCGATGATTTCTTCGTCGGCGGCGGTGTGCTTGGTTCCGGTGTCGAAGACGCCGATGGCGCGCGCAAGCAAGAGTTCGGCTTCGTCGGGATCTGGACTCGTGGACGCCACGCTCAAAACGGTGACGAGAGACGACCGCGTCGCGACGTCGAGCTTGTGTCCAAGACGCGTGAGACGCGTGTACGCCTCCCACGCGCGATCGACGAAGCCCTCGCGCGAACACGAGACGACGAATTCCTTGAGCGTGTGCTCGCTCGGTTCCAACCCTCTCGAATCCATCATCGATAAGAACCGATACGCGCGCTCGACGTATCCTTCCAGACACAGCGCACGAACGATGGCCTCGATGGTCTCTTGTTCGAGCTGACCCTTGCGCCGGGCGATGTTCTTCACCTCCTCCAACATCTCTTCGATGCGCCCGGCGGATGAGATGACGCGCAGAAACGTATTCGAGCACCAGTCGTTCATCTTCACGTCTCTCTCCGTCATGTCTCGAAGCACCTCGTACGCGCGCTCGACGCCCTCCTCGGTGTCTTCAAAGTAACAACACGCCTGTAACGCGCATCCGTACGTCACCGTCGTGCGATTGACGTCATCCGTCTTCATTCGCTCGTACGTCTCAAACGCCGACGACGGACGATTCGCCTTGACCTGCGCGTCCATGAGCGAGGTGAACAAGAATTCGTTCGGTCGTATGCCGTCGTCGATGGCGGCATCGAACAATTTCTCCGCCTCGTCCACGCGGCTTCCCTTGTTGGACCGACCGAGCGCGACGATCAAACCCACGTACGTTCGAAGCGACGGCGGAATGCCGTTCACCAACATGTCCGAGTACATCTCCATCGCCTTGCCGTCCTCGCCGTTCGACGCGCACGCGTAGATGAGGGTGTTGTACGTGATGGTGTCCGGAAGACGGTGCTCGAGCTCGCGTCTCTCGCGTTCGCCACCCGACGACGCGTCTCGACGATAGGCGCGCATGTCCTCTTTAAACGCGCCGTACAATTCAAACGCGCTCTTGAAATCGCCAAAGTGCAAGTGTGTGGAGATCATGCCGTTTCGCACGCCCGTGGAGTGGCGCACGCTCGGTGGACTGTCGTTAACGACGTCTTTCATGCGCGCGAAGTGCTCTTTACCCTCCTTGGACGCCTCGAGCGCCGACGTCAACGCATACATCATGTACTCGTCCTTGTCGGCGTCCGTGCGCGATTTCATGATGTTTAACACCTCGATTGCGCGCGCGGGTCGTCCGCTTCGCGCACAAAGCGTGATGAGGGCGCACCAGACTCGGGAATTGGGCGTTCTCGCCGCGCGACGCTCGTCCAAGGCGGCGTCATCGACGAGCGCGCGCACGAGCGATTCCGCGCGAGTCATGGCGACGTCGGCGGTGATTTGACCGAGAACGATTCCTCGCGCGTACGCGGAGAGCATCGAAGACACCATATGGTCGTTTCCAGCCGGACCACACGCGCCCGATCGAATCGCCTCGTCGAATAACTGCTCCGACCACTCGACGTCGACGTCATCCGCTGCCGCGCCCGCCGCGAGCATGGCGCCGTACGTAATCTTCGTCGGTTCCAGATCCTTCGCGCGCTTAATCTCTTCCCACGCCGCGACGGCGCCCGTGAAATTTTTCTGTCGCGTCGACGCCGAGATGACGCCGTTGTATGATCGAATATTCGGCGCCACGTCGGGCGTCTTCTTCATGCGTTCGAGCGTCTCGAGCGCCCCCTCGTAATCGCCTCTCCCCGCGCACACGTCTATGTACGCGTTATACACCACGGTATCCACCTCTCCCACCGCGTTCGCCTCCTCGAACGCCTCTCGAGCGGCTTTCGCGTTCCCACATTTGCCCGCCGCGCTCACCAACGCACTGTACGCGAACCTATCCGGCGTCGCGTCGGCTTCGTCTCGTCTCAATCGAAACGCCTCGTGCGCCACCCGCCAATCCTTGGCGCGTCCGCACATGTAAATCACCGCGCAGTACAAATCATTCCCACGTTTGAA
>MDTD01048820.1_pt1 | contig 19899 bp, 17 predicted proteins | sample 811221 | NCBI WGS metagenome assembly MDTD01 (sample SAMN05326646, study PRJNA326480) | marine metagenome | isolation source: seawater | place: Pacific Ocean: South West | collected 2011
CAGATCGGTGCCCACCGCAAGAATACCTTTGATTCCGGCACTCATCAGGGCAGGGGCGATGATAAATCCGCCGCCGGCACCGATACAGCCGGTAATCAGGCCGGCGCCCAGGCCGATGAGAATCGAAACGATAAAAATACCGGTGGAGTAAAAGGCCGGACTATAGGCTTTCTTCCCCCCCAGTAATTCGGGAAGCGTTCCCGAGATATCATCTGCAAATGCCCAGCCCCCCAGAATGATCGGGAACAGAAAGAGCATCAGAAGCATCAGTCTTTTTTTGTCCTTGAGAATGGTGGTTGACACATTTAATTCCCAACGGGCGTGTGCCTGGGCTCCCAGCATCATAAACCGGCCCCATTGTTTAAAAAAATTCATTAATCCTGTCTCCTTTGTAAAATCGTTCATTATCCGTGAGAACAATACCCGGTCTGGCTGTTTTGGCAGAACCTGTGGCCCTATCCTCTGTGTTTCATCAGTTGTACTTTGTCGTATGCATCCTCAAGCCTGTAAATGAGATCATCAATCTCCACGGGCTTCATCAGGTAATCAAATGCCCCCTCGTCCATTCCCTGCCGTGCGGCTTTAACACAGGCATGCCCTGTCAGCAGAATGACCTCTGACAAGGGATTCTCCCGCTTTATCTGCCGCAGGGTCGCAAGGCCGTCCATGCCCGGCATACAGACATCAAGCACAACAATGTCCTTGGGGGTGCGGCGCAGATGGTCCAGTCCTTCTGCACCACTGTTGACAGTGCAGGCCCGGATATTTCTTTTCTCCAGGCGCTTTACAAGCACCTCCAGATAATCCTTTTCATCATCAATGAACATGATGTCCATGGGTTTTCTATTCATCTTGGTGTTCCAATGGTTTTACGTATGGTGTCGATCAGTTCCTCAAGTCCGCAGGGCTTGATCAGATAGGCGGATGCACCGAGTGCCATGCCTTCCTGAGCAGATTCTTCACATCCGTGACCGGTCAGCATGATCACTGCCATGTCCGGTGCCATTTTTTTAAAGATCTTCAACACCTCGATACCGTCCATGTCCTCCATTTTCAAATCAAGAACGGCACAGTGAAAATCTTTATTGCGCAGTGTCTGGATAGACTGGGTGCCGCTGTATGTTTTTGTGGCGTGAATACCGCGTTTTAGGAGCCGTTTGGCCAAAACATCCGTGAATCCGATTTCATCATCCACAATCAGCACCGTGAGTCCCCCAGCCTGTGTGTTATCCGTGTCTGCCATGACAAACTATTTCCAATCAGGGCCGCCGAATGGATAATTCTCTGAGTCGTGCTTCCATAATCTTTTCCTCATGCCGCCTTTTTTTGGTGGCCGCTTCATCCACCTTGGCAAGGAGGTGGTCGATATCGCAAGGTTTGGTCAGATAATCAACCGCACCCAGTTTCATTCCCTCAATGCCTGAGTTCACCGTGGCGTGACCGGTGAGCATGATCACCTCAATCAGGGGATAAAGGCGTTTTATTTCTTTCAATGTTTCAGTGCCGTTCATTCCCGGCATCTTGACATCCAGGATGACCACCTCGGTTTCCGGATGCCCGGAAAGAAATTTGAGAGCGTCTTCTCCTGAGAAGGCCTTTGAAATCTTTAACGCTCTTTTTTCAAGTCGTTTCGTCATCGTATCGATAAAGTCTTTTTCATCATCCACCAAAAGAATATTGGCTTCTTTCATGGGTTATCTCCTTAGTTTTATATGAAAGAACCAGGTAACTCGTTGAATTCTTTCATGGTTTGTTGTGGGCACGGCGCATGACGTTCATGGGCGGCCCATGGCCGTTATTGGGGGTTCAAAACGAACCGTCTAAAACGTCACTTGGTTTGTGATGTCAGATTTCATTGCGCGTACTGCGGGCAATGATACTGTAAAGGTGGTGCCGGTACCGACCTCACTTTTAACTTGGATTTGCCCGCCCATTTTTTTGACAATGCCGTAACAGATGGACAGTCCCAATCCGGTGCCTTTACCCACGGGCTTCGTTGTGAAAAAAGGATCGAAAATCCGGTCTAAATTGGATTTTGGAATGCCCGGACCCGTGTCTGAAATGGCCACGGTGATTTTGTTGTCTGTGAATCGGGTGGTGATGTTTACCACGCCGCCTGAAGTATCCATCGCATCGATGGCGTTGTTCACCAGGTTTAGAAAGATCTGCTGCATTTCCGTACTCGAGGCCGTTATGACGGGTAGTTCATCCCGCATATCCAATTTGACGCTTACATTGTTGTATTTGGTTCTTTGTTTTGTCAGATCAACCAGTTCGAGAAGCAGCGTGTTAATACTTATTTCCTGGCTGTTGGACTCCGTTCGCCTGGCAAAGCTTAACAACTTGTGGGTGATTTCCTTGCAGCGGTTGCCCTGGGTTTTTATCTGGCGCAGTGCACGCTGGAACTCATCAAGATTCGTGCTTTTTGCAAACTCCTCTTCTTCCAAAAGGTCCTGAATCCATCCGGCCTCTTCAACCATGATCGCCACCGGGTTATTGATTTCATGGGCCACACCAGACGCCAGTTCCCCCACAGAGGCAAGTTTACTGGTTTCGATCACCTGCTGATTCATCATCTCTTTTTCCATGTCTGCCTTGGCAACCAGGCCGATCACTCGTCTGGACAGCACTATGGCCATGGTGATGATCCCTAAGCCGCCGCAGACAAAGATCAGTAGCGCCAGCCTTTTGGCACTCCGGACGATGGAAAAGGCATCTGAGGTATTCTGCCGGTAGACCAGCAGCCATTCCCCGTCTTTGAGAAAAGAAGATACATAGATGTATTCATCCCCTTTGAGCAGTCCGTTTGCTTCAGCCACCCGCTGTCTGGTGATACGGACATCGTCTAAGGCACCTTTCGGGGCTTCGATCAGGTGCTGGTAAAATGGTTTTTCTCTGGAGATGTCGATACGTGTTTTGGTCTGGAACTCGTTTTCCCGGTTGACAATAAAGGCAAACCCGGTTTCGCCTATCCGGATGTTTTCGACCAGGTTGCTGAAGGTCACGAAGTCAATGGTTGCCCGGATAATCCAGTCGGTATCTCCGATTGTCTGCTTGATGGAAATGATGAAATGGGGAAGACCCCGTAACCCTAAAAATACATCACTGATAAAGATATCTTCGTTCATGGCCTTTCGAAACCACGGTGCCTGGGCATAGTTGGCCTGATCCAACTTGAATGGACCCGCATAGGCGATTTGTTTGCCGTCCTGGTTCACAATCCCCAGATCCACAAATCCGCCCCGGTATTCTGCCTGAAGAATGGAGAGTTTTTTTGACAGAATCTTTTCATCCCGGAGCCTGTCAATGCCGGATGTTTTTAAAAGGACCTTCAGGTCTTCGGTTTTTTCTTCAAGGAAGTGGTCGATATGCTGTTTGTGTTTCAATACCAATTCGTTGAGGTGAGCGTTTACCTTGTCCGTATAGGAACGTTGAAACTGCTGCAGTATCACGAATCCCACAAGCATCATCGGAGCGAACGAAACAATGATAACACTTGTGATCAAGTACCATGATAGGGAGTTATAATAGGACTTGCTTATTGGTTTATCTTTGTTTCCGCTAATCGTGCTCATTGGACTTCCTGCATCATTAAAGTGATGGTTTACTTGGCGTATAGCAATGGTTATGCCAGGCAGGTTTTTTGTGTTTATATCTGGGTGAAAGCTATATGATAACAGTGGGTTGCGCTTGTTGTGGTGGGGCGGATGCCGTCGGAGTGGAAAAAAGAAGTTGGGGAGTTTTTCCCCGGGCAGGGAAAAACTCCCCGATCAAAAGAAATAAATGAACGGCTTATCCCAATTCTAATCCGGTGTCAGCCAATCCGTCATACCATTGGATTTCCAGTTCCAGGCTGTGTTGAGTCCTCTTGCGTTTCTTTTCATCTTCACATTTGTTCCTGCATTCTTCTCACATAGTAACGGCATTGTTATGAACAAATTTTTATTTTACGGTAATGACAAGCGTCACAGGCGTGGACTTGAGGCGTTTTTCCCCACCGGCGGGGAAAAACGCCGCATGTGTTGCCAGGTGTTTGTAATCGTGATTGTTTTGCCTCTGTCTAACTGCTTAATAATATTTATAAAAGATGTTCTTTTTAGGTTGTGGTATTTAATTTGCTGTCCTAGTTGCCGCACGTAACCATGTAAATCATAAACGTTCCACCGGCAAAAAACGAAAAATTGCCAATGGAATGATTCATAGGGCTCTATCTGGCAGCATTGTCCTGGACAAAATTAATGATGAGGGAGCAACAACGATGAACAAACTAATGATGTGGAGCAACCGGCACCCCTGGTTCGTACTCTTTACAATGCTTTTAACCACAATCCTTTTGGGGATCGGTATAACGAAAATACGTGTTGATGCATCTGCTTCAGGAATGATGATAAAAGGTGACCCGTCTATACAGTTCTACGAACAAACCCTTGAAAAGTTTGGTTCTGATAATGTCTCTGTGATTTTTATTCAGGATGAAAAACTATTTACACCGGAAAAGATCGCCTTAATGGATGAGCTTCATTTTCAATTTGAAGAGATGGATGCCGTTCAAAAGGTAGAGAGTCTTTTTTCTGTGACGAATTTCAAAGGTGACGATGAAATGCTCAGTACCAATCCCCTGGTAGACTATATTCCCGAAACCAGAGAGGAGGCAGAGCAAATAAGAAAAGACGCCTTGAGGAACCCGATACTGATCAAAAACATAATATCGGAAGATGGCAGGGCGACAGCCTTAAATCTTTATATCATACCGGACCCCGACGATCCGGAATTCGATATTAAGTTTACTAAGCAAATCGAAGCGGTCGTTTCGAAATTTGACTCCCGGTTTGATCAAATCTTTCAGTTGGGAAACACGTATACGAAAAAATCCATAACCACCAGTATTCTGAATGATCAAGTTACCATGGTACCTTTTTCTGTTTTGGTATTGTTAATACTGTTGGTGGTATCCATGCGCTCCGCCTCTGGGGCGATTTTACCCATGCTTACCGCCGGAAGCTGTGTGGTGTGGAGCGCCGGTTTTATGGGATATCTTAACATCCCTTTAAACATCCTGACAGTCATCGTTCCATCCTTGATAATTGTTATCGGATCCACAGAGGATATGCACCTATTAGCGGAATATATGGAAGGGCTGGAAGAAAATGACGGCAACAAAATAAGTGCTGTTGATTATATGGTGGGAAAAACAGGTACAGCGGTGCTTCTTACGGCATTAACCACGTTTATTGGTTTTTTGTCTATTACAATCAATGATATTACTATGCTTAAGCAGTTTGGTATTGTCGCCTCTTTCGGGTTATTCACCAATCCGCTAATCACCTGTATGGTGACCCCTGTTTACCTGAGGTATTTCGGTCCCAAGTACACCCCTCATTCCGATACTGAGATAACCGTAAATCAACGTTTCATGACCTTCCTTGCCGATAAAATCATTCATCTGATCCAAACCAAAAAATGGGTGGTTTTTTCTGTTCTCATGGGGGGGGCTATACTGATCTCATTGTTTTCTTTCAAGGTAAAGGTGGACAACGATATGCTCGGTTATTTTAAACCGAGTTCGGATATTCGGACCAAAAGTCAAACACTTCACGATGAGATTTCAGGTGTACAGGTCTTCTATCTGCGAATGACTTCGGGCTTGCCGGGGTTCTTTAAAGATCCTGACAACCTGAAAGAAATCTCTGACCTTATGGAATACATGCAACAATCCGGTCGGTTTGATAAGGTTTCCGGCTTTACAGATTATCTAAAATTGATTCATCGGGAAATGAACGATGGTAAAGAGGCGTTTTATCGCCTTCCTGAAACGAGCGAGCTGGTCGCACAATACTTGTTAACGTTACAGCGCAATGAAATTGAGCGTTTTGTTTCCGCAGATTTCGCCGAAGTAAACATTATGGTTCGGCATAACATCGGATCTTCCTATGAATTGAACCGGGCGGTCAGCGATATTGAAAATTACATCGATGAGAATATAAATTCACATGTTCAAAGCAATTTTACCGGAGAGAACATACTTATCAACACAGCGGCTGACAGTATCGCTTCAGGACAGATTCAGTCTTTGCTCCTATTGCTGGTGATCATTTTTGTGATCATGTCCATTCTTTTTGTTAACATAAAAGCCGGGCTTCTCAGCCTGGTGCCTAACTTTTTTCCAATTATGCTTGTTTTCGGCATTATGGGCATTTTCAACATTCCCTTAAACGTGGGAACAGCAATGGTGGCAGCCATCGCCATAGGGATTGCGGTGGATGATACGATTCATTTTATGTCGCGTTATAATAAAGAAATGCGTACGCTGCAGGATCAACCAAAAGCCATTGAAGCTTGTATCAGGGCTGAGATAACCCCCGTGTTTTCCACCTCGGTCGCCCTTGCCTGCGGGTTTGCGGTTGTTTGTTTTTCCAGTTTTGTACCCATTGTAAATTTTGGTTTTCTGTCTGCCTTTGTTATGCTATTTGCACTTTTGGCAGATATGTTTGTCACGCCAATCCTGTTGTCATCGACTCAGTTGATAACTCTTTGGGATATGATTCGCCTTGATTTAAAAAAAGAGGTTATTGATGATTCGCCTCTCTTCGAAAGAATGAAACCTTGGCAAATAAAGCGGGTGATTCTGTTAGGAAAAGTGTTTCATGTCCCCAAAGGAGAAAAGGTCATCAAATTCGGGGAGCACGGTGATAGTATGTTCCTGTTGTTAGAGGGGCGGGCCAAAGTTATGATCCGTGGCACAAAAGGCCAAAAAGCCTCTGTGGCAAGTATTTCTCCAGGAGAGGTGTTCGGCGAGATGGCAATGGTCAATCCGGGTCCCAGGACTGCGGACATCATTGCTGCAGAAAATTTAAAATTTCTGGAGATAAACTGGAAAGGTATGACGCGAGTTCAATTGGTTTATCCGAGAATCGCCGTTCATCTCTATCGAAATCTTTCCAGAATATTGGGCAACCGTTTGAAAGAAACAACGTCTCAGCTTAAGACTGCCTGGCGGTAACCTTTATGCGCCACACCATTGCCGGCAGTGAATGAATAAGTCAAACAGCGCATTTTAATGAGGATAAAGAAGAAGCGCCCGGTCCCGCATGAAAATCAGTGGGACAGGGCGTTTCTGTTCATTTAATTGGGTAACCCCCGGTGCCGCTCTTTTATGTTTTCTTAGGTCGTCAGAAAATCAATCACCGCCTTGGCATCAATCACCGCCGTATAGATCAGGTTTGAATGGCGTTTTTCCTTGATGATCCCGTCTGCCCCGATTTCCATGTATGAGGGGCTGATGGCGCCGCCGATGGCGAATATTCCCTTATGGCTGGTTTCAAGGTGGGTGGAGAGCATCAGCAGCCGTTCCCCTTCCTTGGCGATCTTGCAGATGGCCCCGGTACAGGTGATCTGCTGGAGGTTCAGGGCGTCGAAGATGGCGGACGGGCCGTGGTGGCCGATGCAGGCGATGACGTTTTTCATGGGAAAGCTCATGCCCTGGTACAGGTAAAGGTCATCTCCCATGGATGCACCGGAGGTCTGGTGGATGTAAAGGCGGTCGATACCGTCCGCATCCACTTCCCCGATCTTGGGAACGGCCCGCTGGAGAATTTTGATATGGCCCCCCAGAAGGACTTCTTCTCCAAGATCCCTTGCCGTATCCTTGTTAATCTCGAATTTTTCCTTGATATGGGCCCAATACACAAAGGTGTCGTCATCCGCCTCCCGTTTTATTTTGGACAGGGAGGCCACCACATCCGCCGCCGCATTGCCGCCGCCGATCACAAGGACGTTGATGCCGATATAATCCTCCCCGTTTTCGATGTTCCTGGCCACGGTTTTGGCCTCCCCGTATATGCCCAGATCGTTGGGGATGTTGCTGCCGAAGGCCAAAAGGATATTCCGGGCAAGAAAGGTGCCCCTCTCTGTTTTTATAAGGTAGTCCGGATATGTCCCTTCAATGGATGTAAAGACCTGGTGGTAGTGGATATTCAAGTCGTGCTCCGCTTCCACCGCTCTCGCCTGGTCGATATAGGCTTCCACCGGCACCCGGCTGTCCGGCGGCCGGACTTCATCCACGGGGAAGGGCTCTGTGTAACTCTTGGGAATGGTGGGGTAGACCTTTTTTCCCTTGGGATAGGTGTCTATGATCCCCTGCATGGGATTGCCGCCCTTTTCGATGATGGCGTAAGACAGGCCTGCCTGTTTGGCCAGGATGCCTGCGGCCATACCTCCCGGGCCTGCACCGACAATTAGAATATCCAGTTTATCCGACATGATGAAAAACTCTCCTGAATGCTTTTCAGTAAATAATTGTGAATCAGCTTATCATGGTGGCCGGGACCCTGTCTATTTGATTTGTGAGGTGAATGCGTTTCCGGGTATCCCCTGAGGTTTCAATTGGTGGTCATTTGTGGCAATACAATAAGGGTGACGCGGAAAAACGGTGAAAGGAAAACGGATATGGACAAAGACCTGCTGATTCACAACGGACTGCTGGTTCCCATGAGCGAGGGACTGCCCGTCATACCGGACGGTGCGGTCCGGATACGGGAAAACCGGATAATGGACTTGGGGCCTGCGGCATCGGTTGATGCCAGCGGCAATCCCAAGCGGATTGACGCCGGCGGCGGTATCATTATGCCAGGCTTTGTAAACGGCCATACCCACGCCCCCATGTCCATGTTCCGTGGCCTGGCCGATGATCTGCCCCTGGACGTCTGGCTCAACGAGCATATTTTCCCTGCCGAGGCCAGCCGGGTGACCCCCGAATCCGTAACCCAGTGGACCGTTCATTCCTGCCGGGAGATGCTTCTGGCAGGAGTTACCACATGCTGCGACGGTTACTTCCACGAGGCGGAAGTGGCCAGGGCCATGGCCGGAACCGGCATCCGGGCGGTGGCAGGGCAGGGGGTCATTGATTTTCCCGCCCCGGGTGTACCAGATCCCTTGCGGAATGTTGACCATGCGGCAGCGTATGTGGAAAATGCCAGATCGATTTCATCCAGGCTTCATCCATCCATTTTCTGCCATTCCCCCTATACCTGCTCAGCGGATACATTACAGGCGGCCAAAGCTGCGGCGGACAAGGCCAGGGTGCTGTTCCAGATCCATGCGGCCGAAACCCGGAACGAACCCGCCATGATCGGGGAGGGCTGCGGCAGATCCGTCATCGCCTACCTGGACCGCTTGGGCATCCTGGACCGGAACACCCTGCTGGTTCATGCGGTGTGGGTGGACGATGAAGATATTGAGATCATCCGTCAGCGGCAATGCGGGGTGATCCACTGCCCGGAGTCCAACATGAAGCTGGCATCGGGTATTGCCCCGGTGCCGAAGATGATTGCCGCCGGCATCCCCGTAGGGCTGGGAACGGACGGCTGCGCCTCAAACAACGACCATGATCTGGTGGGGGAGATGGGAACTGCAGCCAAACTTCACAAGGTGGCCTGCATGGACCCCTGTGTCATGGATGCCAGGACCTGCCTGAAGGCCGCCACCATTGACGGGGCCCGGGCCATCGGTATGGCCGCCGACATTGGCTCGCTTGAACCCGGGAAACTGGCCGATATCATTATCGTTGACACCCACAGGCCCCACATGGTCCCCATGCACGACGTGTATTCCGCACTGGTGTATGCGGCAAAATCCTCGGATGTGTCCTGGGTGATGGTGGATGGCCGTATTCTTGTGGATGCAGGAGAACTGGTTTGATGTTACCCAAAGTCGGCCGCCCAAAAGAAATGCCGCCTGTCCGTCAGGGTCGGTACGGACAGGCGGCTGGATAATGTTTGCCAAGGAGATGGGGTTTGTTTATTGAGAAACAACATCCTTCATTATCCAAAAAGCAATGGTAACTTTCTATCGATAGGGTGTGTTTGTGTCAAATATTTATTCTTAAACAGATAAAAAAAATCTAATATTTACCTAAAATAACCAATATGAACTTTTTGGTGGTGTTTGTTCCCTGTGGTTGGGAATCGGGATTCGGGAATCCGGGGACCGGGGTTGTATAGATCCGGCATAAGGATTATAAGAAAAGGAAGTGATCTTTTGATCCCCGGAGGAAATCCCTATGCTCAAGCCCATATTCATTAAAGCCACAAGCCTGTCCGATGCCTGGTTCCAGACCCTTTACCGTTGCGTGGAAAAGGGCCGGGCCTTCACGATCAACAGGGGATCGTTTGAAGGCCAGAAACGGCTGGAGTTCGATCATGTCACCATCCACATCACCCACCCCGACACCGTGCCGCTGTTGCCCAAGGTCAACCCGGCACTGGGATTCCCCGATCCCGTGGATGAGGATTACCTGGACGATTATCTTCCCTACCTGATGACCGGGGAAGAAAAGGAGGGGGAGTCCTATACTTACGGCCAGCGGATCTGCAAGTGTGATCTGGCCTATCTCCCGGACGATTACAAACATATGAGGGAGATACTTGTCCAGGAGCGGGATATCTGGGAAGACCGAAATATCCTCATCCAAGAGGACGGCACCTTTTACCTGAACCAGATGGAGCTGATGATCTGGACCTACCGCAACAAGGGGCACCGGAACAATCAGATGATCCTCCAGGTGGGGCAGCCTTCGGACATGATCCTCATCGATCCCCCCTGCCTCCGGCACATCGACACCCGGATTCAGGACGGCAAACTCCACTTTTTCCCCTATTTCAGATCCTGGGACCTCTTCGGCGGATTCCCGGCCAACCTGGCCGCCATTGAGATGATGAAGCAGTATTGCGCCGCCCAGATCGGGGTGGAAAACGGGGATATCATCGCCGCATCCAAAGGGCTGCACATCTATGACTACGTATTTGAGATTGCCGAAGCGATCCGGGGCAGATCGTTAGAAGAATTCCGGGAAGAATTCAAAAACGGTTCGGGCAAAAATTTTTGACCGACATCTAATCCGCCATGTTCACCGACATCAGTGACATACCTGTTTACTACGAGCGCTGTGGCGCAGGGCTTCCCCTGATCTGCATCCACGGGTATGGGGTGGACCACAGGTCCCTTAAGGCCGGGATGGAGGATGCCAGTGACGGCATTGATGGATTCGAACGCATCTATTTTGACCTGCCGGGGATGGGGCAGTCCGGTGCCGGCAATGCCATTCTAAGTTCGGATGATATGCTGGAGGTGACCTTTCAGTTTATCGACGACGTCATCGGTCCGGACCAGCCCTTTGCCCTGGCCGGATACTCTTACGGCGGCTACCTGGCCCGGGGCGTGCTGGCCCGCATCCCGGAACGGGTGCGGGGAATGATGCTTCTGTGCCCGGTCATCCGCTTCCGCCGCCAGAACCGCCGCCTGCCTGAGTTCGTCTGCTGTGAGCGGGATCAGGCCTTTATCGACAGCCTGTCCCCGGCGCAATTCGCCGCCCTGGATCAGTTTGTCACCATCCAGACCCCGGAGGTCTGGGACCTCTACCGGCGGTATATCCATCCGTCGCTGACACTTTCAGACAGCGTTCTGATGACGCGGATCAGGGACACGGAACTCAGTGTCGATCCGGATGCCGCAGACATTCCGGTTTATCCGGGACCGGCCCTGGTGCTTTTGGGCCGGTATGATGTTTCCGTGGGGTATGAGGATGCCTGGAAGATCCACCACAGGTTCCCGGACGGGGATTTTGTGGTCCTGGGCCGGGCCGGCCATCTTCTTCATATGGAGCAGCCCGGCATGTTCAGGACCCATGTCCGGGCCTGGCTGGACCGGGTGGATACGGATACCGCTGCCGTGTCAGGCTAAGGGATACTCAATGTACCGGGCGACGGTCTGGGCCTGCTCCCTGCCATACAACCGACCCACCATGTAAAGGCTCATGTCTATGCCCGCTGCAACCCCGGCCGAGGTAATGATTTTGCCGTTGTCCGTAAACCGTTGATACCGGACAACCTCGGCATCCGGAGCCAATCCTTCGAGTTCTTCAAAAACCTCATGGTGGGTGGTGGCGCGCAACCCTTCCAGCAGCCCGAGCTTGGCCAGCAGCAGTGATCCCGAACACACGGACATGATGTTTCTGCAATTGCCGGCCACCCGGTTGATCCAGGTGAGGACGTTGTCGTTTTCCAGAAGACGCCGGGTGCCGACACCGCCGGGGATCACCAGGTAATCCGGCTGCGGCGCTGTTTCAATGGTATGGTCCGGTACCACCTTCAGCCCGTTTTTGGCCCTGAGGGGCCCTGGGGTTTCTGAGACGGTAACAACGGTGAGCAGGCGGTGGGCGTTCAGTTCGTTGAATACGGAAAATACTTCAAAGGGGCCTGCGAAATCCAGGACCTCAACGTCCGGGAAGATTAAAATGGCCAGGGTTTTCTTTGGGGAATTCATTTCATTGTTCTCTGTCATGGGTGTCTCCTGTAAGGTGAGGGCATACCGTCTGGATCGCAGGCCTTTTGGGACAGGTCGTTTATTGTCCGAACCGTTTCCGGTACAGGTGGGGCAGCACGTTGAGCTGACGTTTGAACGCCCGCCGCATCATCTCTTCATCCTTGAATCCGCTGTCCCGGGCAATCTCTTTGAATCCTGCGTCCCGGGTTTCAATCTGCTGGGCCGCCAGTTCCACCCGCATCTTTTCCACGAACTTTCCCGGTGTCATTCCGGTCTCTTTTTTGAACGTCCGGGAAAAGTTACGCTGGCTCATGGCGCAGCGCAGGGACAGGGCATCCACGGAAAGATCCGTTGACGGATTCTTTTCCATCCAGCCAAGGATTTCCCCCAGCCTGCCCTTGGCCGCTGTCTGCCGGGCCAGGGTGCTGCTGAACTGGGATTGGCCGCCCTGGCGTTTCATGAAGACCACGAGCTGTTTGGCGATAAAAAGGGAAAGGTCCCTGCCGTAATCCTCTTCAACCAGTGCCAGAGCCAGATCGATACCGGCGGTGACCCCGGCAGAGGTGTACACCTGACCATCCTTGACAAAGATGCTGTCCGGCACCACCTGTATTTCCGGGTGGGCTGCAGAAAGTTCCCGGGCTTCCGACCAGTGGGTGGTGGCCCGGCGGCCGTTGAGAACCCCGGCCGCGGCCAGAATCGTCGCCCCGGTGCAAACCGAAGCCAGGCGGTTGACGCGGGTGGAGCGGGATCGTATGAAGGTAAGGATCTCCGGTTGCCGTGCCGCACCGTCAGCGCCGGCACCGCCGGCCACAAGCAGGGTGTCCAGTTCCGGCAGGTCGTTGTCCCCGAACCCGTGATCCGCCACAAGGCTGAGGCCGGAAGAGGTCCTGACCGGCCCCTTTGCTTCAGCGATCAGATGGAGCTGATAGGCAGGTTCGGTGGTCGAAGATTCCGCCCGCAGCCTTCGCTGCGCCTGGGAGAAAACCTCCATGGGGCCTGTGATGTCAAGGATCTGCGCACCTTCATAGATGATCTGTCCGATATGCCGTGTTGTCATAATTTTCCTCCATGGATCTATCTTTCCAGAAAGCCTTTCCGGCCGCAATGACAAAGACCCTGCAAAAACAGACAAAAAAAGCCCCGGCCGATCGTTAAATCAGCCGGGGCTTTTCATCTGTCATTCAATGTCCCCGGCTGTAGAAAACCTGCGGGGAGATGTTGATTCGGTTTTAGCCCATGGGTACCAATACGCCGGGACCCACTTTCCACATGCCGTCTTCTTTAACCAGGGGCAGGGTGGTTTCAAAGTTGTGCTCTTTGATCAGGCCGAAAATCCAGCCCACCATCCGGAACACGGGGTTGATGGACCGAAGGGCAGAGGTGTTGACCCTGACGGTGGCCGTATCTTCGGTCTGTTCCAGCACTTCGGTTTTGATGAGCAACGGATGCATCTTCAGGTAGCTCATCTCGTAGCCGCGGCTTCTGGCTTCAGCTTCCTTTTTACTGAAGAAGAGTTCCACCATATCCACATCGTTTTCATTGGTCAGGGCATCGCTGCTTAGGTAATCTTCAATGGATGCGTCCAGTGTATAATAGGCTTTGGTAAACCCTTTGGCAGCGGATTCCGGTGTATTGCCCCCTTCGGCCAGTGCCGTGGTTGCGCTGAAGCTAAGGCAGATAATCAGGGCGGCCAGCAGTGAAATCAGTCTGGAAGTGTGTGTCATTTTTTAGTCTCCTTTTTTTTGCAGTCTATTATAATTATTCAGGATCTAATAGCAAATACGTTGCTAATATTCAATGGGATGGGGAAGTCATCGGTCATCATGGCAGGCCTGTTAAAAAAGTTTTTCCAGTTTTGTGGCGGCCGCCCCTTTTGCCTGGATAATCTGGGCAATGATGGATACGGCGATCTCTGCCGGGGTTTCGGAATTGATGGACAGTCCCACCGGGGAATGGACCTTTTCCAGGGACTCTTGGCTTATCCCTCGGTCCCTGAGATGGCCGTAGATGGTATCGCGCTTCCTGCGGCTGCCGATCATGCCGATGTAAGCGGCCTTTGTGGCAAGGGCCTGTTCCAGAACGATTTCGTCGTGAAGGTGGCCCCGGGTTGTGATGACAATATAGCTGTGCTCATCCGGTGTGAGCCCTTCAAAGCAATGTTTGAATTCCGGTACGGAAACCACGGAACGGGCGTGGGGGAACCGTTTCTCATTGGAAAAGTCTTCTCTGTCATCCACCACCACACAGGGCAGGTCAATGAGATGGGCCATTTGCGCCAGGGCGTATCCCACATGGCCGCCGCCGAAGATATAGAGGACCGGTATGGGTGCCAGGGTTTCGGCAACGATGGTTTCCTTTGCATAAGTTACGCAGGCAACGCCTTCCCGCAGGTTTTGTTCAACCGCCGTCCCAAGGTCCTTTGGCAGGTCATCCGTTGGGACCATCCGTTTTTGTACCACCTTGAATTTGCCGTCTGTTTCCGGCACCAATGTGGACAGGAGGGTTGCGGTGCCCCCTTGGCGTTCGGCCTTTGCCATTTCGGCCAGTGCGGCCTTCGTTTCAGCAGGGCATTGGGGACCAAAACATTCAATCCAGACCCGAAGCTTGCCGCCGCAAACCATATCCATGCCGGATTTCAGGTCCTGGTTCAGTACATACTCTTTTATCATTGCGCATGACGCGGTTTCGTCTTTTATCAAATCCGCGCAGGTGTCTATGATTTGGGCCTCTATCAGGCCCCCGCCGATGGTGCCTGAAATGGATTTATCGGGAAACACCATCATCCTTGTGCCCGGTGTCCTCGGGGTGGAGCCGCGGCTGGACAGGATGGTGGCCAATGCAAAGGGGCTGCCTTCGGCCATTTGGGCCATTATGGTTTGGTATGGCTGTTTCATGGGCATGATATAGCTTAATCCTGTGCCTGACTGCAAGCAGATATGAAATAATTCCCTGGCTTTCAGGGGGGATATAACGCAACCAGAACACATCAGGGCTTTTCAACCCCTTCGGATTGAGGTATCTTCATTCCGGTGAGGCAAGATTAACACTTCAGGGATTGAAATGAATGGCATACCATTGGCAAGCGAAACGTTTTGATGAGCTGACGACCCGGGAACTCTACGATCTGTTGCGGCTGAGAACCGACGTCTTTGTGGTGGAGCAAAGCTGCCCCTATCCCGAGCTGGATGGAAAAGACGACCATCCGGAAACCATCCACCTCTGGCACGCAGGTGAGGACGGCCGGGTGGCTGCCTGCGCAAGATTGCTGGCCCCGGGCGTTTCTTACGGCGGGGTGAGCATGGGACGGGTGGCCGTCCACAATACGTATCGTGGCATCGGGCTGGCCCATGCCATGGTGGACAAGGCCATTGAACTGGCCGGCAGGGCATGGCCCGGTAAAAAAATCGAAATCGGTGCCCAGGAATATCTGACCGCATTCTATAAATACCACGGGTTCCGTGTGGTGTCCGCCCCCTATCTGGAGGACAACATCCCCCACATTGACATGGTGCTGAACCAGACTTAGTCTTAATACCGTTGCTAAACATGCAGTCCGTTGCACAGCGTGCAGCAAAAAGCAAAAACCATCAGACCAATCCCGGGGGACTTGTTCATGCTCGACATTTCAAACAAGGTCCGGATTCCGGAGTCCAATGTGACAATCCAGGCCATCCGGGCCCAAGGGCCGGGGGGCCAGAACGTGAACAAGGTGGCTTCCGCCGTTCACTTAAGATTTGACATCCGGGCCTCGGACCTGCCGGAGTTCTACAAGGAACGGTTGCTGGCCATGAGCGACCATCGGATTACCCGGGACGGTGTCATCATTATCAAGGCCCAGACCTTCCGCAGCCGGGAAAAAAATCTGGAAGACGGCATGGACCGCCTGACGGCGCTGATCCGGTCGGCAGGCAGGCCCAAGAAGAAACGCAAGGCCACACGGCCGTCCCGGGCCGCCAGGAAGCGGCGGATGGATTCTAAGACCAAACATTCCAGAACAAAGGCCCTGCGAAAAAAAATCAAATACTGATAACATTCAAGGAGACGCGCCATGAGTTCAGATCTTTTCACACCCTTTACCATCAATGAATTCACCTTTAAAAATAGGCTGGGAGTTGCCCCCATGACCCGGATGTCGGCAGGGGATGCCAGTATCCCCCGGCAGGATGTATTGGATTTTCTGGTCACCCGGGCAAAAAACGGTGCCGGCCTGGTGTACACGGAAGCCATTGTTACGGATTACGAAAGCGCCCAGGGGTATCCGGGCCAGGCCCGGATTCTGAACCAGGACCAGGTGGATGCATGGCACAGGGTGACGGATGATATCCGCAGCCACGGCGCCGTTTCCATTCTCCAGGCCTTTCACTGCGGCCGCATGGCCTATGAGGGTGTCAACCCGGCCAATAGGATCATTGCACCCAGCCCCATCGCCCCGAAGCAGGACAACCCCATGACCGGCAAGCCTTACGATCTGCCCAAGGAAATGACCCGGTTTGACATGGACCATGTCATCAACGGTTTCGTTGAGACCGCCCGGGGGGCCATGGCAGCCGGCTTTGACGGATTTGAAATCCACTGCGCCCACGGATACCTGCACAACCAGTTCTTATCGGCGTACAGCAATAAGCGGTCCGATGACTATGGCGGGTCCATGGAAAACCGGTTCCGGTTTATCCATGAAACCATCCAGGCGGTCCGGCCGGAAATCCCGATGGATCGCCTGCTGGTGGTCCGGGTGTCCAACTGGGGCATCGCCGATATGGATGTCTCCTTGTTCAAGGATGCCGAAGAGTGGAAAGAGATGATCGCGCGTTTTTCCGATGAACCCATTGACGCCATTTCCGTATCCACTTATGATTACAGTGAAAAAGCGTTCGGCACGGATCAAACCATGGCTGCCCTGACGCGGGAGGCAACGGAGCTGCCCGTCATGATCTGCGGTAAGATCCACGACAGGGAGAGTGCCGAGGCGGCATTGAAGGACGCCGATCTTGTATTGTCCGGCAAATCCATGCTGCTTAACCCGGACTGGGTGGCGGATGTGGAATCCGGAAACCCATCGAAATTGTACAGTTCTGACGAGGCCGGGGTGGCCTACACAGATAAGCCGCTGCCCTGATCCACAACCCTTTTCCCCCGAAACGGAGGTATGTGAATGAAGTATGGAAGAGTCAAGCCGGTGTCATTGGTCAGTTTCATTGCCGCGGTATCTTTATTGGCCCTGCTGGGATTATCCGCCTGTTCGGGGGGGCCGGACATTTCTGAATCCCTGATTGAAAGTGAGTTTAGACATGCCTGGTATTCCATCCACGGAAAGAACGGGGAAAAAGGATACCGCTGGAAGCTGGTCTCTTTCAAGCCGGGGAAAGTGGAACTGAAAAAAAACGAAACCTCCGCCATCGTTTCCATTTTCTTTACCTACACCGATGCTTCTGGAAAAGAATTTCAGCGCCGGGGAAAATTCACCTACCTTAAAAAGGGAAAGTCCTGGGAACTTGAGGACCGGTTCGCCCGGTCCACATCCTCTTCCACCCGGTATCAGATTACGCCGTAAACCCAACGCAATAAATACCCTGCCGGCTGCCGCCTGTATCCCGGGCGGCAGTTTTCGGCGGGCCTTTCCATATCTTTTCTATTGTTTCACATCTAAGTTTAGCAGCCACGTAACATCCCAGTAACATTTTTAGGGCATATTCTTCTAACAGTTGATGCCCATATCATCTTTACAATCCAAAACCCTGAGGGATGCGATACAATGATGGCTGCCTTACGAACCAAGAGTGGGGAAACCCCGGACCGGTCTTCCCGGATAACCCTGGATCAGATCTCAGACATACTGGGAATTGACACCGCCTCTCCGGACCGGTTTATCCGCTCCCTGCCTTTTTGCTGCGGCGATGCCACGGCCGGAACGGAGAACGAGTTCCAGACCGTCGTGGAAGGCACCCGGATGGACGTGGACCTGGCCCGGACCATTGAGGCATCCAACTACTATAAAAATCTGCTCAAACAGGCCAAGGCCGGTGATACCCCTGAAAAACGGGTAACCGCCCTGGAGAAATTTCTCAATGACAAGGACGGCATGGCCTGGGAAAACTCCTGGGTCCGTCTTCCCCGCCAGATGCTGAACCGGTTTGCCAATGAGGTGTTTAACAAGGATCTCAAGGCCGACAAGTCAATTCCCAACTCCCCCTATAGAGAGGATGCCGGACAATTCGTCTTTGACCGGGGCGGGGAACCCTGGGTCAGAATTCCGGTCAGCTATCTGCTCAAACTTGCCCTGGCCGATGCTGTGGGAGACGAAGGCGGGCTGCCGGTCCATGTCCGGGTATGCGGGGAAAAACTGCTGGGCCATTTTTCAAATGACAATTCCTCTCCTGAGCTTTTTTCCTTTCATCCGGTGAAATCGGATGCCACAACGGCGGGTATCGGCGATAAACTGGCGGCAGAATCCCTGACGCGCTTTTTATTGACACAGGCGCTGGTGGCCTATGCCGGTGAAAAATTTCAACTCAGGGAGAACGGCCAGACCGTCAAGGTCTTTTTTTCCGCCACCCCGCCCAGTGATACCAAGCGCCTCAACGATGTAATTTCAGATGCCTTTTACCGTGAGCTGTTCATGAGCCCCTGCCTGTCCGGCTGGGACAGGGGCGAGGAGAAAAAAGCGTATATGAGCATCTGCCACAAGGTGTTGTCCAGAAGTCAGCTCAACGCCGTGACAAAGCTCAAGGAGGCCGGTATCATCAATTCCAACCTGGTGGTACTTCCCAATACCTCCAATGTCAGCCTGGCCAACAACGGCACCCATGTGAGCATGGGCAGCCTGAAGCTGACAGGGCTGATGGCGAACGAGGCGTCCGGGCTCACGCCGGCGGATGAAAAGTTCACCGGGGATCTGGCCATAAAGATCTGGGAGCATTTCCTGCCGCTTTTTGCCACGACCTACAGCGCGGCGCCCCATCGCCTTGAGTTTGAAGATTTCCATCCCGAGCGGGTGCTGGGATTTTTGCCCCATGAACTTGTGGCGACCCACCTGCGGATGATATGGCGGCGGTGGAAGAAAAAAGCCAAACTGAAAATCATGGGTCAGGCCCTGACCCCCTTTGGACCGGTCTGGCTGGACCGGCTTATCGCAAGCGCCTTTTGCCTCAAAGGGGATTTTATTCCGGACGGCCGCCTCATTGATTATTTCACCTCGGTGATGTCCACCTTTGAAAGTCCTGCCCTGGACGGCCGTCCGGACAGTGAAGATCGCCTGAAAAAGGATCTGACGGAGTTGGGGGTGTTTGACGAGCGCATGCCCCTGTATCAACTCGTCCGGTTGAGAAAATTTCACCAGATGGGATACTCCGGGTTCGAGCACCGGTACTTCTCCGTATTTGAAAATATCACCCGGGATATGGGGGGCGCAGCCGACCTGCAGTTGCTGATCACGGCACTGGCACAAAAGTATATCTTTTCCAAAACCGTGGATCACGGGATGATCCCGGATACCCCGGCCATTGAAAGTGAGCGGCGGCAGGTCTTTTTTTGTACGGCTATCGGTATTCCCACCTTCTACGTGAGTTCAAGGACCCGGAA
>MDTD01159163.1_pt1 | contig 19899 bp, 19 predicted proteins | sample 811221 | NCBI WGS metagenome assembly MDTD01 (sample SAMN05326646, study PRJNA326480) | marine metagenome | isolation source: seawater | place: Pacific Ocean: South West | collected 2011
GAAGCGCAGTAATGCGTGCAGCTGACCAGTACTAATAGCTCAATTGGCTTGATTTATGCACTGAAAAAAATTTTAAGAGATTTAGAAATAACTTATGTTTTATTTTATAACCTCATCCTAATGAGTTGGGTAGTAAAATTATAGCCAAGTCTTTTTTTCAATTTTTATATAATATACTCAGATAATTTCGTAATAATAGTTGGAGTGAGTTGATCCTGAAACTGCATGTATACAACCAGTCGATCTAATACCCACTAAATTAATTTAGGAAATTTTATAATATTCATATTTATTATTATTTTTTAGCAATGACCATAATATTTCCCACATTTAGTGTTAATTTTCCATTTAGAAATGGAAAATATTTTGTAAGTGCAACCTGAAAAATATTTTTTACTATTTTTGGAATTGGAAGTAAATTTATCCAATAATTAAGGTGGTAGGAATTTTTAATTTCTATTATTCTAATATTCTTGAAACCGTTATTTTTCAACGCAAACTTAATACTTCTCTTTGAAAAAAGTTGTAAGTGCTCAATATCAATAATTGGAGATTTTTTTCCTAAGATTTTATGCAAAGTATTACCAGCATTATGTGTCACTAGTGCAATAGCACCTCCTTTTTTGAGTGACCTGTAAGATTTGGCCAACGTTTTGTCAGGATTGTAAACATGTTCCATTGTCATAAAGCAACAAATTAGATTAAAGAAATTCTTCTTAATCTTAGTTTCCTCAAACATTCCATTGATTATTTTTCTTTTAATTTTTTTATCTGCCAAATTAATTGCTTTTTCTGATGGTTCGACACCAATAACTTTAACAAATCCTAATTTTTTTAAAAAAGACAAAAAAACTCCACTTCCAGTTCCAATTTCTAGAGCATTATTTCTTGCTTCTAATTTTAAATTTCTTTTTAAATATTTAAAATAAGTTTGAGAAGCATCTAAAGCATCTTGCTCAGATACAAAATCAGTTTCATTATACAATTTTTTTATTTTCTCAAAATCAGGTGTTTTATTGGCAAAAATTAAACCACATTTATTGCATTTAACTAGTTGAAAATTCATAAATTCAGGGATTTTTCTAGATGAGAACGAAAATTTATTTATTCTATTTTTTATAATATTTTCTTTAAGAAAAATAAGATTTTCCTTATAATTTTTACAAATTGGGCAATTTTTTTTTCTTTTCATGAAAATTGAGAGTATCGAATTTTAGTCAAAAAGTTAATGAGAATTATATCTTATATAAAATATTATATGATAATACACACATAAAACTTCTAATTTAGAAACCTTGCTGATTGAAATAAATAAATATATTTTTTTCTAATTATTTTATTAGTAAAAATAAAATAGATTAATTTATAATGAAAAGAAAAAAAAAAATTTTATGTTTTGATATAGATAATACGCTATGTATTACTCGCAATAATGATTATAAAAGCTCAAAACCAATTAAAAAAAATATTTCTTTAGTTAACCAACTTCATTCCAAAAATTACTATATTAAAATTTTTACTTCAAGATTTATGGGGAGAAGTAATGAAAAAACTAAACTTGCAAAAAAAAAAGGATATGAATTTACTAAAAAGCAACTGAAAAATTGGAATCTTAAATATGACGAATTAATTTTTGGTAAGCCTTCATACGACTTATTTATTGATGATAGAGCATTATTTTTTAGAAAAAATTGGACAAGTAAACTTAAAAATACTTTAAAAAAATTTTAATACTAATGTTCAATAGATTGCTTTCAAATAAAATTTAAATTTGTAAAATAGGTATATGAAAAAAATATTTGATATTAAAAAACTTATTAAAAAATGTGAGCAATTAAGAAAAAATAATAAAAAAATAGTTTTATCTCATGGAGTATTTGATCTATTGCATGTAGGTCACATATATCATTTCGAAGCTGCAAAAAAAAATGGTGATTTTTTAATTGTTTCAATTACTTCAGATAAATTTGTTAACAAAGGTTCGGGTAGACCTGTTTTTAATGAGAAATTAAGAGCAAAAAGTTTGTCGTCATTAAGTGTTGTTGATGCCGTTGTTATAAATAATTCTGAAACATCAGTTAACATGATAAATTATTTAAAACCCAATATATACTTTAAAGGGTCAGATTATAAGGATAATAAAAAAGACAGGACTAAAAATATTTACAAAGAAATAAATGCAGTTAAAAAAAATAAAGGCAAAATATTATATTCAAATGAAGATACTTTTAGCTCTAGCAATATTATAAATAGTAAAATTGATTTTTACACAGAAAAACAAAAAAATTTTATTAACAGAATTTCAAAAAAATATAGCTATGAATACATTGAAAAAATTTTAAATTCTTTTGAAAATATTAAAGTTTCTGTTGTGGGTGAGACAATTATTGACCAATATTTTTTTTGTAATGTATTGGGAAAAGCAGGAAAGGAACCCCATCTTGTAATTTCTGACGAAAAAAATGAAACTTATCTTGGAGGAGCAGCAGCTGTAGCTAACCACCTGGCATCTTTTTGTAAAAAAGTAAATTTTATAAGTTATATTGGTGAAAGAGACAATTTCTATAGTTTAATAAAAAAAAAATTAAATATTAATATATCAAGTGATTTTTTGATTAAAAAAAACTCTCCAACAATATTAAAAAAAAGATACATAGACAGAGTTTCTGGTACAAAATTATTAGGTGTGTACAATACAGATAGTGTCTATCAAGATAAAAAAAGTGAACCTTATTTTTTTAATAAACTAAAAAAAATTTCTGAAAAATCAGATTTATTAATTATTTCTGATTATGATCACGGCTTAATATCACCCAAGGGTGCCAATCAAATTTCAAAGTTAAAAAATTTTGTGGCATTAAATGCACAAGTAAATGCATCAAATTATGGATATCATACATTATCAAAATATAAAAAAATAAATACTCTCTTGATAAATGAAAATGAACTTAGACATGAAATGAGAAATAAATCAGAAGATATTTTAAATTTATCAATAAAAATGAAGAAAAAGTTTAAAATAAAAAATATTGTTGTAACAAGAGGTAATCAAGGAGCTCTGATAATTTTAAACAATATGAATAAAATAGAATGTCCTGCATTTACAGATAAAGTTGTTGACAAAGTAGGAGCAGGGGACGCTATGTTATCAATGATATCTTTGTGTCTTTATTTGAAAATTCCAGGAGATTTAGCATTATTTTTAGGAACATTGGCAGGTGCAAATAAAGTTGAATATATGGGAAATAGCAAGTATTTAGACAAAAAAAAAATATTAAGATCGTTAGAATTTCTTTTAAAATGAAAAAAATATTTATAATGGGTGGAGGTGGATATGTAGGATCTGCTTTAGTGCCAGAACTTTTAAGACTTGGTTATTCGGTAACAGTTTACGATTTATTTATATATGGTCAAGATGTTCTAGATCAAAATGAAAAATTAAACATTATAAAAGGGGATATCAGAGATGTAAATTTACTCAAAGAAACTATTGTAAATCACGATGTAGTTATACACTTAGCGTGTATTTCTAATGACCCGAGTTTTGAATTAAATCCAAAATTAGGAAAGTCTATAAATTTAGATTCTTTCAGACCTCTCGTGGAAGTTGCCAAAAATAATAATATAAGAAGGTTTATTTATGCTTCTTCCTCATCAGTTTATGGGATTAAGAAAGAGAAGAATGTGCACGAAAATCTAAGCCTAGAACCATTGACTGATTACTCAAAATTTAAAGTTGAATGTGAAAATATTCTTCACGATTATACAAACGAAAATTTTGAAACTATAATAATAAGACCTGCTACTGTATGTGGTTATGCAAGAAGACAGAGGTTGGATGTGGTAGTTAATATTTTAACCAATCTCGCGTTCAATTTAAGAAAAATTAAAGTTTTAGGAGGTGATCAGCTTAGACCCAACATACATATTCAAGATATGGTAAATGTTTACATAAAATGTATTGAAGCGAATTCCAAACAAGTTAATGGTGAAATTTTTAATGCAGGATATGATAACTATTCGGTAACTCAAATAGCAAATGTAGTTAAAGATGTTCTTGGAGAAGATATAAAAATAGAAAATCAACCAACGAATGATAATAGATCATATCATATATCATCTGAAAAAATTTATGAAAAACTTAAATTTAGACCACATTTTACAATAAAAGATGCAGTTCAGGATTTAAAAAAAGCATTTGAAGAGAATAAACTCCCAAATTCTTTAAAAGATACAAAATATTTTAACATAAAAAAAATGCAGGAAATTAATCTAAATTAGAATGAAAATTAAATATGCACATGTCGGTTTAGGAAATTTCTCTTTACAGCGATTGAAAATTAATCTTGATCATGAAGTATTCGAACCTGTTGCATATATAGATTTAAATTTAGAAAAAAAAAAAGGAATAATAAATTTAATTAATGAAAAAAATTTCTTCACATCTATTACAGAAGCAAAAAAAAATATAGATTTCGATGTATGTATCATCCATGCATCTGCAGATGTACACTGTGATTTGATAATTGAAAGTTTGGAAAATAATTTACATACATTTTGTGTAAAACCAATTGCTTGTGACATTGAAGAATTCAAAAAAATAATTAAGGTAAAAATATTAAAACCAAACTTATTGCTTGTGCAGGGTCAAAATAATCAATGGAATGAAGCATTTTTTAAAATGAAGGCAATAATTAAAGATGAGATTCTTTTTGGTGAATTTTTAAACGGGCATTGCTTGATGTGGGGTATGCAAGATTTATCTGCTTTAAAAAAAAACCCTGATATTGATAAAGATGGAATGTTTTTCCACTCTATGGGATGTCATCAGTTGAGCCAGCTAGTTTCATGTCTTGGGTTGCCAAAATATGTAACTTCGATATCACAAAGAAATTTTATTTATGATACTGGTTACAAAAATATAAGGACATCTTATGGTAATTGTTTGCTAGAGTATCATGATGGTTCAGTATTCAGCTATGTTGGAAATAGAGGAGGTCATGGAAATCCATTTGGTTTTGCTTCAAGATGGAGTGGAAATTGGATTTTTCACGGTACCAAATCTGATTTAATAAGAAATGGCGGAAGGATTACAGTACATTCTAAGGGAAAAATTATAAGGGATTTGTTTTTAAAAGATTTAGATGACGGTTTATATGAGGATGACAAACAACAACTTAATGAATTTGGATTGAATATAAAAAACAAAACCTCTGATATGCAAAAAAATTCACTAGAGACTTGGTTATTAATGGAGTCATGCAACATTTCATCCAGAGAAAATCAAAAAGTAGATCTGAATAAAATTAAAGAGGAAGTAAATTTGAATAAAATTATTAAATGAAAGAATTTAGAAATAAAAAAATTTTAATAACTGGTGCCACTAAAGGATTGGGAAGAGTGCTTGCAATAGAGTTTAGCAAATTAAAATCAAAATTAGTTTTAGTTGCAAGAAATAAAAAATTAATGACCTCACTTAAAAAAATAACTGAGAAAAATAATAAAAATAAAAATCTATATTATTCTTTGGATCTGTTTGATCAAAAAAAAATGGAAATAATGAATAATGATATAAAAAAAAAATTCAAAAATATTGATATAGTAATTCATTGTGTTGGAGGAAGTTTTGGGGTCAATGATAATTTTGAGTCTTGGGATAATTTTGAAAAATGCTTAAGAGGTAATATTGGGATTGCAATTGATATTAATAAATTTTTTATTCCAGATATGATAAAAAGAAAAAGTGGCAATATAATACATGTGGGCTCTGTAGTTTCAGATGAAATTGGAGCTTCTGTTCCTTACATTTCCTCAAAATCTACTTTAACAGGATATGTAAGAGCATTGGGAAATTATCTAGCAAATTATAATGTAAAATTATCAGCAATTCTACCCGGTGCTTTTTTTGGAGTAGAAAATGCTATGAGTAGATTTAAATTTTATAAGCCTAAAGAATACAGTAACTTTAAAAAAAGTTTACCAATGGGTAAAATGCCATTAGCGGAAGATTATTTAAAATTAATAAAAATTTTATGTTCTGAAAAAGCGAATATTTTTTGTGGTTCAGTTATACCTGTAGACTCTGGTCAAGGTAAATCAGTTAATCATAGAGTATAATTTTCTCTACTTGAAATAAATAAACTCATAATCACCAGAATAATTAGAGTTTTTAAACATCCATTTCCATGCTATTGTATCCATCAAAGTTTCTGCTGTTAATGCCCAACACTGTAGGTTAAATTGTTCATTTTCGTTTCTATAAGATTCCACACATAAAAATTTTTGTTTAGCCACTCTCTCTATTTCATTTAAAGCAATTGACAGCTCTGGTAATTTTAGATTGTGAAAAGTATTAATTGATATTGCCAGGTCAAATTCAAGATCTTGAAATTTCAAATTTTTTCTAGCATCTCCAATAGTTATATTTTTTTTAATTTCTTTCTTGGAATTTTTCTTTGCATATCTTGAAATATCTATTCCACATATTTTAATATTTTTTAAGATTTTTTTAATTTCATAGAGAAGAAATCCTTTTCCACATCCAATATCTAAAATTTTTGAATTATTATCTAGCTTATAAGTTTTAATTAATTTTTTTGCTAATGGTTTATGATAATCTTTAATATATCTATATCCTCCATAACCGTAATTCCTTTTTCCATCCCAATAATTTTTGTCATATTTTTTTGATATTTTCATACAATTGATTTTATTTGAAATCATTCTATCTAGATAATTTCTTTTAGATTTTTGATGGTTTTCTGTTACAAAGTTCCTTAATCTACCTATTTTTAACTTACTATCATTTTGCAAAGTCTTTTTTAAAAGATATATTTTTTCAATTTTTAAAAAATCATCTTTTTTTTTTGCCGATTGTTGTTCCACAGCAAAATGTATAATTTTTTTCATTTTGATGAGTTTTTTATATAAAAATTCTCTTGATTTTTTTTTTGTTGGTAGTTGAAAAATGCTGTAAAAAATTATTCCATTATATTTATTTAATGATTTAAGAACTCCTCTTAAGATATATTCACTATCTTCAAATACATATTCAGTTGCACTTAAAGATAATTTAAAATTATTTTTTCTACAATAATCATTGATGATAATATTTTGAACATGCTGAGGCACTCTCTCTCCCAAAAAACTTCTGCTAAAGTTATATCCTTTTAAATTCATAATTCTAAAATGGGTCTTTGTAATGAATTCCTATTTCAGTCATAGCTCTAGTTGTTATGGGTACAAAAAACTCACCTATTTTTTTATCATTGTATGGAGAGAAAATACTTTTGAATCTACAATTAAAAGAAATTCTTGTTTCATTTTCACAGTTCACCACATTTCCATGAGGCAATGTTTGATTAAAAATTAGCATTTCTCCATAATTTACTTTCAGCCATTTTAATTTTTTTTTAAGAAGTTCGAATATTTTCGAACTATCTGTGTATTTTTTTTGTCTCAGCAAGATTTTAAATCTGTTAAAGTCTTTTTGCGAAATTATATACATGGACTTAGTTTTGTAACAATCCACTAAAGGCAACCACAAATTAATTTCGTAAGGAGAGTCACCCGACCAAACATCTGAGTGAATAGGTAATAATGAACTCTCATCTCCCGGTAATTGAATACTTAGATTTATTTTTTTTTGCATCATCATTTCATTTCCAACTAATTCATATAAAATTTCTCTTCCTAAATTAAAATAATGAAATTTAAATTTTTCATTTTTATTTAAATCTTCATAAAGAGATAACCTAAAATTATTAAGATTTTCTTTGTTAATTATCTTATGAATTTTGTTTAAGTTTGGATTTTTGATTGAAATTTGCTTTCTTATTTTTTTAATTAGTAGTTTTTTTATAAAATTTAAGGAATTTTTATTTTCAACTTTTTTTATTATATAGCCTCTGTTAAGAAATGCTTTTTTTAATATTAATTCTTTTTTAAGCAAATACTCCATAACGAATCTTATTGTCTTGAATATTAATATGTGTAAATTTAGAAACAACCTTAATTAAAAAAAATATATACATTGATGTCTAAAAATATCTTAATTAAAAATTCAATGCAACTTCGAAAAAGAATTTTAGAAGTCTCTCAAAAGGTTCCAGCACTCCATATTGGAGGATCATTCTCTAGTGCTGAAATAATTCAGGTTTTGTATGATAAAAAAATAAGATCTAAAAAGGACAAATTTATACTATCAAAAGGTCATGCTGGGATTTTGCTGTATGCTATTCTTGAACAAAAAGGAATTGTACCAAGAAAGTATTTAGATACTTATTGTAAAAAAAATGGAATTTATGGGGTTCACCCAGAAATACATCAGAAAGGAGTTGAAGCATCAACAGGATCTTTAGGCCATGGTTTATCCATAGCTGCTGGAATGTCGCTATCAAAAAAATTTAAGAATATTTATATTTTAATAAGTGATGGAGAATTAATGGAAGGATCAATTTGGGAAGCAGTATTAACCATATCATCATTTAGATTAAACAACATAACTTTGATTGTAGATAATAATGATTTACAAAGTGCTACTAGAGCGAGTGAAACACATCCTTCTCTTTACCCAATTAAAAAAAAATTTGAAACTTTTAAATGGCAATCAATTGAGTGTGATGGTAACAATTATTATCAAGTACTTAATGCTCTGAATAAGAAAAATAAAAATAAGCCTCTATGTATAATTGCCAAAACTACAAAAGGGTTCCCGGTTAGTTTTATGAAAAATCAGGCCATTTGGCATTATAGATCTCCAAACAAATATGAATATAAAACCGCTATTGCGGAAATTGATAATTACATAAAAAATGAGAAATAAATTTTCAGAAACTATTTATAATTTATCAAAGAAAAATAAAAAAATTTATGTTGTAGCCTCAGATATTTCACCTTCAGGAAAAATGGCAAAATTTCAGTCTCAAAAAAAAAATTTTATAAATGTAGGTGTTTCTGAACAAGTTATGATTGGTGTATGTGCAGGTTTAGCTTTAAGTGGAATGAAGCCATTTGCATACACAATTGCACCATTTTCCATCTTTAGACCATTTGAAATGGTTAGAGACGATTTATGTTATCAAAAATTACCTGTAACAGTTGTTGGTATGGGTGCGGGTACAGTTTATGCGAATTTAGGTGGCACACACACATCAATAGAAGATATTTCTATAGCCAGATCTTTACCAAATATGCAAGTTCTTTCACCATGCGATCCTCTAGAATTAGAAAGTTGTATAAATTTTTGTGCAAATAAAAGTAAAAAACCCTCTTATTTAAGAATTGGTAAAACTGGAGAAAAAAATTATACAAGCAAATCAACAGAAAAGTGGGAGTTTGGAAAAATAAGAAAAATTAAGAACGGAAAAGATATATGCATTCTTTTACACGGTCCAATAATCTCAATGGCATTTGAAGTTGATCGTAAAATTAAAAAAAATTTATCAATTTATTCATGTCACACCCTTAAACCATTTGATGAAAAAAAAATGAAAAGTATATTTAAAAAATATAAAAAAATTATTACTTTGGAAGATCACAGTGAAATTGGAGGATTAAGTGAACTTGTTAAAATAAGTGCTTATCAAAATAAATATAAAGGTGAAATAAAATTTTTTTCCTTAAAAGATGATTTTTTACATATTTATAGTTCCCAAAAAGATTTACTAAATGCTCACGGAATTTCTGTGAGTAAACTTTTAAAACAAATTAAAAATTAATTAATGAAATATGTGGTAACTGGTGGTGGTGGTTTTATAGGAAGTCATCTAACTGAACAATTGATCAAATTAGGTCATAAAGTTATTGTAATTGATAATTTTTCTATTGGACGAAGAGATAATCTTAAAAATATCAAGAAAAACATAAAAATTATAAATGCAGATATAAATAATAAAAAGAAAATATTTAAATACTTTAAAAATGTGGATTGTGTTTTTCACTTAGCTGCTTTAGCAGATATAGTTCCAAGTATTGAAAATCCAGAATTATATTTTTCAACAAACGTTAATGGAACTTTTAATGTATTAGATTGTTCTTTAAAAAATAAAGTTAAAAGACTTATTTATGTAGCTTCATCATCATCTTATGGAATACCTAAAATATATCCTACACCAGAAACATCCTCAATAGATCCTCAGTATCCTTACGCTTTGACTAAAAGAATTGGAGAAGAAATTACTTTACACTTTGCTAAAGTATTTAAATTAAATGCAACTTCACTGAGATTTTTTAATGTTTATGGTCCAAGAGCTAGAACTTCAGGAACTTATGGAGCTATGTTTGGAGTATTTTTGGCACAGAAGATTGCTGGTAAACCTTATACGTTAGTAGGAGATGGTACTCAGTCAAGAGATTTTACTTATGTCTCAGATGTAGTAGACGCTCTAATTTCAACAGCAAAAAATAAGAAAATTAGTGGCGAGTATTTTAATGTTGGTAGTGGAAAAACAGTGACTGTAAATAAAGTAATTAAATTATTAAAAGGTAAATATGTCAAAATCCCCAAGAGACCAGGGGAACCAGATATAACTTATGCAGATATTACCAAGATAAAGAAAAAAATTGGTTGGAAACCAAAAATAACAATTGAAAAAGGTGTTGCCTTACTTTTAAAAAATTTAGAAAGTTGGAAAAATTCTCCAGTTTGGACTCCTAAAAGTATAAAAAAAGTAACAAAAAAATGGTTTTTCTATTTAGATAAAAAATGAATTTCATAAATAATTTAAAATATGAATTAAAAAAAAAAAACAATTATCAACTTCTTATCTTACTTTGCCATAATATTGAGTAATAAGTTAAATTATCATATATTTAAAAATTCAATTAGGAATGGTCAATATACAGTTTGCAAAAAAATCTATAATATTTTAGCTAATAAAAATCTTAGTTCTGACATTAAGGAACGCTTTTTTATTTCAAAGTTAGTTTTTTTCGAGATTCAATCTTACTTAAAATTAAATTTAGTAGACGTTTCATCAGACGAAGAATTTCAAAAATTTAAAAGAGTTATCAAAAAAGTAAATAATAAAGCTTTTTTTCTAAGTAATTATCAAAAAAATTCTTATAAAAAATTAATATTTAAAATATTAAATGAATTTTACTATTGTGATTGCCTAATTCCAAATATAGATGAATATTATAATTTTGAACTCAACCTAAGTGGAACAAACTATAAAAAAAATATTCCTGTAATTACAATTAATAATTGGTGGTTTCAAGCTATTGGTCATTTATTTTTGTTTGATACATTGTTAAAAGGAATAGAACTAAAGTTAATAAATATAAAAAAAATATTTTTTAATTTAGATAAAGAAAAAATTTCAAATAAATTTTTTTATAAAAAGTTTTTAAATTATACAAAAAAAAAAAAAAATTTTTCAGAAAAAAAATTCAAGTAAAAATATTAATTTAAATTTAAGATTTTGGTACATAAATAAATTTAATCAATCAATGCAGTCAGAAAATATTCATGAATATATCCAAGACGAATGGAGAAAAAAATATAAAGATAAGGCTCATTTATTGGACGACAAAATGGATACTGATAAAATAAAATTTGAAAAAAATTTTGGGTTATCTGATAATACTGTTTCAATACACATAAGACAAGACGGATTTCATTTTTCAAATGACAATGCAAAAATAAGAAACTCAAACCTTTTAGAAACATTGGAGATTATTGATAATATCAAATCAAATTATAAATTTATTTTGTTAGGAGATTCCAATATGAAACTAGGTCAAAAAAAATTTTCAAAAATTATTAATTATGCTGGAAGCAAATTGAAATCTGATGAAAATGATTATCTTTTAATTAATTATTGTAGAGGCCATATTGGTACAGCATCAGGTCCATCACACCATTTGTTAACAACTAGAATTCCAAGTTTGTATATTAACTGGTATCCGTTTGATTTATCCTCCAAAAATGACCATTGTATTTTACTTCCAAAAATTCTAAAAAATTTACGCAACAATAAATATTTTTCTTTAAATAAGCTTGGGACGATTAAACCAAGAATTCTCTATGATGGCATTTTAAGAATTAACGATAAAAAAAATTTTACTTTTGTAGATAATAGTATTGATGAAATTGAAAATTCTGTGATTAATTTTCTAAGAAGTTTAAAAAATAAAAAATGGAAAAATTACGGAAAAAAATTTCTAATTAAAGAAAAAAATTACGACTTCCATGGAATAAAAAAAAATTTAAATAAAAAAATTTTATTAAAAAGAAAAAAAGTTTTTTTTGATCCTTATTTTACAAAAAAATATAAAAATAATTATTTAAATTAAAATACTTCAAACGTAACATTTATACGATAAAGGGATCTACCTTTAATATTGTTTTTACAAGATAACTAATTTTTTTAACCGTTTTTTAATTATTTAGGTTATATTTATTTTGTTAATTAATTTGAATCAGTAGCTTTGTTTTGAAAAAAAAAAATAATAAATTATTAAGTATTATCATACCAACCTATAATGCCGAAAAAACAATAGAAAAATGTTTAAAAAGTATTATTGGGCAAAATAAAAAAGACTGGGTTGAAATAATTATTATAAATGACAAATCAGAGGACAAAACACTTAGTACTTGTAAAAATTATCAAAAAAAGATTGGTAAAGAAAATTTAAAAATCTTTTCATTATCAAAAAATAGAGGTCCTGGTTTTTGTAGAAATATAGGTATAAAAAATTCCAATGGAAGTTTTTTGGCTTTTTTAGATAGCGATGATTTTTTTATTAAAAATAGTTTAGAGAATTTAAAAAAAATTATTACTAATAATGACCCAGATATTTTAATTAACAATCATTTAAGAAATAAAAAACCATTTACTAATGACTTCTTTTTTAAAAATTTTAAAAAAAAAATTTTTAATAAAAATGAATTTTTAAAAATTTTTTTATCTAAAAAACTTAATATTAATGAGTGCTGGAAAATAATTGTTAAGAAAGAAATAGTTAAAAAAAATAAAATTTATTTCCCTCCAATATACATAGGAGAAGACCAATCTTTTGTGATTGAAACAATAATAAAATCACATAAAATATATATTAATAAACAATCAATAATTTATCATTATTCGTCATTAACAGGACTTAGTTCTAGTAATTATTTATATATGTCAATGGCATCAATTTTTTTGATAAATTACTTTCATAATTTAAAGTGTAATGGAAATCTAGAAAAAAAATTTATTTTTGAGAAATTAAAATATTTAGAAACCTCTTTTTATATTAATATTTTAAACCTAAACGATATGAAAGCAGAAATTATATTTAAAGAATTTTTTAGAAAATTTTTAAAATCAAAATTCAATTATAACAAAAAAACTTTATATAAAACAATTATGAAGAACAATATTAAATTTATTATAAAATTAAATAATTTTTTAAAAAAAACCTACGAAAAAGATGATTTTTTTATATTTTCTAATAATTTTTTAGGAAAATCTTTAGAAAAATTTATCAATCAAAAGGGTATTAACGTTAAATATATATTTGATGATAATCCAAAATTTAAATTACAGAAGTTAGAAAATTATAAATTCAATAAAAAAAAAATAAACAAATTTTTAATAGCTTTATTAGACTTGCAAATTTCAAATAAAATAAAATTAAGATTGAAAAATCTTAAAATTAAAAATTTAAAGATATTAGAATTTATTTAAAGTTAAATAAGTTTTTGTTTGTTCAGCAGCTGGGATAGATCCAACGTTATGATCTCTTCCGTTACAAATATTACAAGCTTCCAAATATTCTTTTCCAAAATAGAGATTTCGTATTTCACTTTTTAATGTATCCCTATTATCTAAATTGAATAGATCTATATGCTCTTTAATTTTTGGTTTTATAACTTTTAAGTTTTCAACATGTGCTGAGTAAGGACATAGATAAAGTTTACCATGTAGCATCGTTAGTGTTTCATTAACACAACAATTACCAAAAATTTCTTTATTAACTTTTTCTGTTCTGTCGAATTTTTCTACTCGTGCGCAGTCCTGCCAAGTCGTTACTCTTTCAGAAATATAATGAATTTCATTTTCGCTTAAAACTTTTTCTAATTTTTCAACATTTCTAGAAATTTCACCGTAATTAGATATTTTAAAATAAATTTTAGGATTTTTAAAAATATTTATCTTATCTCCTTTGGGCACAATTGTACCGTTGGTATATATAATTATATTTCCAACATTATTTTTTGATAAAACTTTCTCTAGTACTTTATCAATATTTTTGTACATCAAGGGCTCTCCGCCAATCATTCTAACTTCATAACAATAATCAACAACTGACAGAAAATTATCAAAAGATTTAAGCAAAACATCTAAATCATTATCTATTGGCCTCTCATAATATTGCATTAAATTTGAGCAGTTTTTACATTTTAAGGAACATTTTTCTGTTAATACCAAATCCAAACTATTTACTTTTAAAGAGTCTTGATCTCTAGAAGCTGATATTGAATAGTTATATAGATCTAATTGAACTTTACATCTATCTTTAGACCATTTTGTATTTGCTTTTGAAATATCAAAATCATTAAGTAAAAAATCTACATCAAAATAATTTTCAAACCCAAGATCTTTAAGTTGTCTTTTTAAATATCTAAAATTTAATGATGCAATTAGAATATAAGTATCTTTATTTTTTTTTTTAACCATATCTTCAGCTGAGACTGTTTCAATATTCTCAAATTTTTTTCCACAATTGTTAAAATTATTATCTACAAAATAATTGACCTTAATATTTTTTTGTTTAAGAGCTGAATTAATTAAAGATCCAAAATTTCCTGTACCAAAAACTACAACACCATTTTTTTGAAATCTATTGAATACTTCAATTGGGTATTCTTTAGTTTTAAATGGTGAGTTATAAATCATATTTTGCAATTTTTAAGCTTGTGAGTTAAGTATGTACCTAAAAAATTTTAAATTACAATGTTAATGATTTCATTTGATATAATAACTAAAATCAGACGAAAAGTTACAATGTTTAAAAACCAAGTATAAATTATAAAATTTTAATGATTAAAAACTTGTCCCATATTTCACTCATGAGTAATTCATTAGTTAAAGTTAAAAATTTTTATATAAAAAAACTTGGACTTAAAATAGTGCATGAATTTAGGAATCAAGACAATAATCTTTATGGCTATTTTTTAAAGGCTAATAAAGATACTTTTTTAGAATTTTTTTTTACAAAAAAAAAAGTTAATTTTAATAATAAAAATAATCACTTTAGACATATTTGCTTTGAAGTATCAAATATAAAAAATTTAAACAAAATAATTTTTAAAAATAAATTAAAGATTAATAGAGGTAAAACTGACAATATCTTACAAACTTTTACAAAAGATTATGAGGGAAATGTTATAGAATTTCATCAAAGAGATAGGTTATCCAAATTTTAAAATAATGATTAAATCTTATAACAAAAAAGTTTGTAGATTATGTAAAAGTAAAAAATTAAAAAAAATCTACTCATTTAAAAAAAATCCAATTGGAGATGATTACACAAAAGTACCCACCAAACGTAAGTTATTTAATTTGGATTTAAATATATGTTCAAAATGTAAATTTGTTCAGTTGTCAAATGTTATTGATCCAAAAAAAGTATACGGTGAATATCTTTATGTTACAAAAACATCATTAGGTTTACAGGAACATTTTTATAATCTTGGAAAAAAATTAATAAAACAAAAAATTATTAATCAAGAGAGTAAAATTTTAGAAATTGGAAGTAATGATGGGACTTTATTAGAATTCTTTCATAAGAAAAGTAGTTTGGTTATTGGAGTGGATCCTGCTGCACACTTATTTCAAAACAAAAATATTAAAAATATAAAAGGATTGTTTTCTTACAAATTAAGCCAAAAAATTTTAAACCAATATGGAAATTTTGATGCAATAATCGCGAATAATGTGATTGCAAACATAGATGATTTAAATGATATTTTTAAGGGCATAAATAAGATTTTGTCTAGGGACGGCCACCTAATAATCGAAACTTTTGCTTTATATGGAATCTTAAAAAATAATTTAATAGATAATATTTATCACGAACACCTGTCTTATTTTTCAATACAAACGTTTCAAAAATTTGCAAAAAAATATAATCTAAATCTAAAATCAGTTGAATTTTTGAAAGTTAAAGGTGGTTCATTAAGATTAATTTTTCAAAAAAATAAAATCACTAAAAATGATAATCTTAAAGAAATTATCAAAAAAGAAAATTATATATTAAAAAATATAGATAAAAAATTTAAAAATTTACAAAAATTAAATTTTGATAATAAAGTTAAAATTAATAAAATAATTGATAGATGTTTATCTAAAGGTTTGAAAATATTTGGTTTTGGCGCTTCAGTTGGAACAACTACTTTGGTTTATGATTTTGAGTTAGATAAAAAACTTGAATATATTCTTGATAACGAAAAGAAAAGGTTTAATTTATATTTGCCTGGCACAAAAATAAAAGTTATGAATCCTGACAATCTTAAGAAATTTAATGTAGACTATATAATTGTTTTTGCGTGGAGATATGCAAAACAAATTTTATCTAGAAATAAAAAACTGTTTAGTAAAAATACAAAATTTGTTGTACCGCTCCCTAAATATAAAATTATAAAATGAAAAAAACTACTTTAATTATAGGGGGTAACAGAGGTATTGGTAAGAGTATTTATGAAGCTCTCAGAAAAAGAGGAGATAACATATATTGTATCAATAGGACAAATATCAAAAAAAATAAATTTTTACAAGCAGATATTACGACTCAAAATGGAATTAACTTGATTGAAAAATTTTTTAACAAAAAAAAAATTAATAATTTAATTTTTAGTCAAAGATACAGGGGTGAAAATAATGACGAAGAATATAACTTAATTTTAAAAGCAACAAACGATGTAATAAAAATTTCAAAATTTAAAAAAGATGATTGTTCAATTGTGATTTTAGGATCTATCGCAAGTTCAACTATTATTGGTGATCAAAATGAAACTTATCATTTTACACGAGGGGCTTTAGAAACTTTAACAAAATATTATGCTTATAAACTAGGAAAACAAAATGTACGGGTCAATTGCATTCAGCCAACAAAAATATTTAAACCAGAAAACAAAAAATTTTTTAACAAACAGAATAAAGACAGGAAACTTATTGAAAAAATTACACCTCTTGGAAAAATGGGTAGTTCAGAGGACATAGCAAATTTAACTGAATTTTTAACATCTAATAAATCTTCTTATATAACAGGCACAATTATACCTGTTGATGGTGGACTCAGATTAGTTGGTCAAGAACAAATTGCGAAATTATTTCAAAAATGAATTTTTTTCAGATATTATGAGAATGAGATATTTCAACTTAATTCTAATTTTCTGTCATTTATTCAGAAATTATAACTTTTATATTATTGACTTAAATATTATTTCTAAAAATTTAAAAATAATTGAGGTTCATTATAGAGATAAAGATCTCTTCAAAAAGTTTTATCTATAGATGTTATTCGATAGTATTATTGTATGTTCGTCATGTTTTATTCTGATCTGTTTATTTACATTATCAGGACAAACAATAGCCAGTAAGTTTGATAAAACATTATATTTAAAATTTATAAATCCAATTATTATTGGTTTAAGTATATTTATTATTTTACTCTATTTTTTATATCACATTTTTTATCTTACACTTTTAACTTGTAATGTGATTACTTTTTTAATTTTGTTATATCTATCGATAATAAATTACAGGATAAATTTAAAAAAAAATTTTAATTTAATAATCGAAAATTCAATAATTATATTTCCACTAATATTTTTCTTTATATTCTTAAGTTTTGTTTTTGGAGAAAATTTTTATACTTTCAGAGGAAATCATTGGGATTATTTTTATTATATATCGCAATCAATACTAACAAACACTTATAGTTATAACGAACTAATAAATCTTAACGAGATAAGCAAAAATAATAGTTTAAATAATTTAGGATTTAGACCTTATTATTTTGATGAAAACTTACAAAATATTTTTTTTCATGATGAAAGAACCTCAATTTTTCTAATTTTAGGTTCTTTTTTATACCTTCCACTTAATGATGTATTTTATTCGTTATTTATTTTAAAAATTTTTATAAGCACTATTTCTTCATGTGCGCTTTACTATATCCTCAACTCATTTAAAAATAATAAACAAGTCAATTTAATTATTTCTATAATATTTACCTTTAGTTTCTGGAATATTTATATTACTGAAACGGAAGCATTACCGCAAAGTTTGTCGATAGGTTTTTTTTTGGTTATTATTTATTCATACATAAATTTAATTAATGATACCAAAAATAATCCTATAGGTAATTTTTATTTATTTCTTATATTATTGATTTCTTTTTATCTTGTTTATTTGGATCTATTTTTTGTGTTATGTTTTTTTATTTTTATTCATTCAATTTTAAATTTTAGAAAATTTTTAAGCTTTTATAAAATTCATTTTAAGAAAATAATTCTTTTTTTAGTTTTATTTAGTTTTTTTGTTTTTTTTTCTTACGATAACGTTTTGTTGCCTGTTTTAGAAACGAGAATATCAAGAGCTACGGACTTAGGATTTAGCAGTATACAAAATAGGGTAAATCTTTGGGGATATTATGGTGCATTTATATTAGGAAAAGAGTCAATTATTACAAACAAAGATTTAGTCATTAATTTGACAAATTTCCAAAATTTAAGTGCGATAGAGTTCATATACAAAATAATTTCACTTCAAATTGATAATGGATATAAATTTTTCATACTTAATATTATACCTTCATTATCTGGTCTTTATTATTTTGGCTTACCAAAATCTGAGTCTAGTTTTTTCTATTTTAATTTTGTATTTATAATATTTTTGAATTTACTATTATTAAAAATATTTTTAAAAAATTTTAAGTATATTTTTAAAGTTAACAATATTATATCAAGTTTATTTATAACTTCCCTAATTAGTTCAATTATCTTAATATTGTTTTTCTTATACTTAGGTCAGATATTCTTCATAATAAAATTATATATTTCTTTGGGGATAATTTTATTTCTTTATCTGATATTTGATTATTCATCAAATTTAAAAATAAATAAATTTTATTTATTTACGATTTTAATTTTAATAATTTACAAATTTACTTCTTTCAACAATGGAATTGGAAGAATTGATGCTTTGCCATCAATAATTGATATTAATTATAAAAAAAATTTTAGTTGGAAAATTGATGACATCAATAATTTAGGATGTGATAAAATTTCTAATTTGATTCAAAAATTTAATAATGAAAAAATACAATGGATAAAATACAACTATTCAAACATTAAATTTTCTAAATTGAATTCTAGCACTGATAAACCATTTAATTGCTACATAAAGGATGGTAAACATAAACTTGAAATTAGCACCAAAAGACAATGAAAAATTTATTAAAAATAATATTATTTTGGATAGCGCTTTTTTGTTTTTGTGAGATTTTATCAAGAATTTTTTTTCCAAATTTTTCCCTAAAATCTGTAGAAAGTTATAAAAATTTTTCAATTATTAACAATAAAAAAAATTTTTATAGAGATTTTTTAGATTTTAAAAATTTAAAAATAAGAGATTCAAAAAACAATAATATACCAGGTAACTCAGAGAATTTAATTTATATTATTGGCGATAGTATTTCAGCAGGTTTTGGATTGTCATATGAAAATACTTATTATTCAATTACAGAAAAAATTTTAAATAGTATTGACATAAGTTCAAAAATTATATCCTTTGGTGGTAGTGGGGCTGATTTAAACTCACAACTAAAAAAAATAAAAAAAATAAAAAATATAAATAATAAAAAAAAAAAATTATTTAATAATTTTGAAATTTTCATTAGGTA
>MDTD01175215.1_pt1 | contig 19896 bp, 16 predicted proteins | sample 811221 | NCBI WGS metagenome assembly MDTD01 (sample SAMN05326646, study PRJNA326480) | marine metagenome | isolation source: seawater | place: Pacific Ocean: South West | collected 2011
CCAACTAGCGAAAAAAAATAAAATTAAATGTCTAAAACTCTATACGATAAGATATGGGAAAACCATCTTGTTCACGAACAAAGTGATGGAACATCATTAATTTACGTTGATAGACATTTAGTTCATGAAGTTACAAGCCCCCAAGCTTTTGAAGGTCTTAGAATGCAGAATAGAAAAGTTAGAAGACCGGAATTGACACTCGCTGTACCTGACCATAACGTTCCTACTACTGACAGAACAAAAGGTATAAATGATGAGGATTCGAGAATACAAGTTGAAACTTTGAGACAAAATTGTAAGGATTTCGGAGTAGAACTTTTTGATGTAAATGATAAGCGGCAAGGCATAGTTCACATAATAGGACCTGAGCAAGGTTTTACACAGCCTGGAACAGTAATCGTATGTGGTGATAGCCACACTGCTACCCATGGAGCTTTTGGTTCTTTGGCTTTTGGAATAGGTACTTCTGAGGTTGAACATGTTCTTGCTACACAAACTTTGATGCAAAAAAAATCAAAAAATTTAAGAATTAATGTTAACGGAAATTTACCCAAAGGTGTTACTGCTAAAGATGTAATTTTAAAAATTATAGGTACCATTGGAACCGCTGGTGGGACTGGATATGTAGTAGAGTTTGCTGGTGAAGTTATAAAAAGCTTAAGCATGGAAGAAAGAATGACCGTTTGTAATATGACTATTGAAGCTGGTGCTAGGGCAGGTCTAATAGCCCCGGATGAAAAAACTTTTAACTATTTAAAAGGTAAAACGATGTCTCCAAAAGGAGAAAATTGGAACAAAGCCATAGAGTTTTGGAAAACTTTATATTCAGACAAAGACTGTAAATTTGATAAAGAAATAAATATTGAAGGTAAAAATATAGAACCATTAGTAACTTGGGGGACCTCGCCTCAAGATGTGTCTCCAGTAACTGGCGTAGTTCCAGATCCTGAAAATGAAAAAAATGAGGATAGAAAAATAGCCATGAAACGATCTCTTGATTATATGGGTTTAAAGGCAAACACTAAAATTTCAGATATTAAAATTGATAAAATTTTTATTGGGAGCTGTACTAATGGAAGAATAGAGGATTTAAGATTGGCAGCAAATCTTCTAAAAGGTAAAAAAATAGCAGAAAATGTTAGTGCGATGGTTGTGCCTGGATCAGGATTAGTGAAAGAGCAAGCCGAAAGAGAGGGAATTGATAAAATTTTTAAGGAAGCAGGATTTGAATGGAGAGAACCAGGTTGCTCTATGTGTTTAGGAATGAACCCTGATCAACTTAAACCTAAGGAAAGATGTGCATCAACATCTAATAGAAATTTTGAAGGAAGACAAGGACGAGGAGGTAGAACACATCTAGTCAGCCCAGGTATGGCTATAGCCGCTGCAATAAAAGGGCACTTAACAGATGTAAGAGAGATATAAGATGGAAAAATTTAATAATTTAAAATCAATTCCTTCATATTTATCATTACAAAATATTGATACAGATATGATTATCCCTAAACAGTTTTTAAAAACTATCAAACGAACAGGTTTAGGAAAAAGCTTATTTTACGAAATGCGATATGATGAAAATGGAAAAAAAATTGACGATTTTATTCTCAACAAAGAACCTTACAATAAATCAAAAATTCTATTAGCAGGAAAAAACTTTGGGTGTGGCTCTTCAAGGGAGCATGCGCCGTGGGCTCTTTCTGACTTTGGAATCAAGTGCGTCATAAGCTCAAGCTTTGCAGATATCTTTTATAATAATTGTTTTAAAAATGGAATCTTACCAATTAAAATTGATGATAAAATTATAGTTGAGTTGGCAGAATATTCAAGACGGAAAGAGGAAATTGAAATAAGTCTAGAACAACAAGAGATTAAGTATGGAAACAAAGTAACCAAATTTGAGATTGATGCTTTTAAAAAGAAATGTTTGATGGAAGGACTAGACGATATAGCACTTTCAATGGAAAAAATCACTAATATAGATGATTACGAAAAAAAACTGCAAATTACAAAACCATGGATATTGAATAATGGCTAACAAATCGAGAAAAATTTTACTTTTACCCGGCGACGGAATAGGACCAGAAGTCATTGCTGAGGTAAAAAAGATTTTGGAATGGATGAATAAAAAAAAGTCTTTGGATTTTGTTTTAAATCAAGAATTAATTGGTGGAGCATCAATTGATGCCCATAAAGTTCCAATAACAGATGAAGTTTTTTACAAGTCACTCGAGTCTGATGCCGTAATACTAGGGGCTTGTGGTGGACCTAAATGGGATAACTTAGAATTTTCAAAAAAACCTGAGAGGGCTCTTTTAAAACTAAGAAAAGAATTAAAATTATTTGCAAACTTAAGACCAGCTATTTGCTTTAAACAATTGGTTGATTCATCAACTCTTAAACCAGAGATAGTTTCAGGTTTAGATATTATGATTGTAAGAGAATTAACAGGAGGTATTTATTTTGGTGAGCCACGTGGAATAGAACCAATAGAAAACAATCAAAGAAAAGGCGTTAATACACACACTTATACTACATCAGAAATTCATAGAATTGCTCGTGTAGCTTTTGATTTAGCGAAAAAAAGGAGAAACAAAGTAACATCATGTGAAAAATCTAATGTCATGGAGGCTGGTGTTTTATGGAGAGAAGAAGTGCAAGCAATAAAAGACAAAGAGTTCAAAAAAGTTGAGCTAAATCATATGTTAGCTGACAATTGTGCGATGCAACTTTTAAGATATCCAAAGCAATTTGATGTAATATTGGCTGATAATTTATTTGGAGATATGCTTTCTGATGAAGCAGCTATGCTCACTGGTTCATTAGGACTTTTACCTTCTGCATCATTAGGTTCTAAAGATAAAAATGGAAGAATCAGATCACTTTATGAACCAGTACATGGTTCTGCCCCCGATATTGAAGGGAAAAATATTGCTAATCCAATAGCCACTATTTTAAGTTTATCAATGGCGCTAAGATATTCTTTAGACCTAGGAAAAGAGGCCGATCAACTTGATAAAGCAGTTCAAAGTGTTTTAGATGAAGGATTGAGAACAAAAGATATAATGTCAAGTAACATGAAAGAGGTTTCCACAACAGATATGGGTGATGCAATTATTGCAAAATTGAAATAAAGTAACTTATTATGAATTTTGCTATAATTGGTGCCTCAGGAAATGTAGGTAGAAAAACAATTGAAATTTTAGAGAAATCTAAATTGACGTTTGATAATCTTTTTTTAGTCGCATCCTCTAAGAGCGCTGGTAAAAAAATTAAGTTTAAAAATAAAGAAATTACGCTTGAAAATTTAGAAAATTATGACTTTTCTAAAGCACAAATTACATTTTTTGCCGCTGGAAGTCAGGTTGCTAAAGAATGGATTCCAGAGGCGGCAAAAAAAACAATAGTTATAGATAACTCGAGCTACTTTAGGATGCACAAAGACGTTCCGCTTGTTGTACCGGAGGTAAATTCTAAAGCTCTTAATAAACATAATAATATTATTGCAAATCCAAACTGTTCTACAATGCAAATGGTTTTACCTTTGAAACCATTGCATGATGAATATAAAATTAAAAGAGTTATAGTTTCAACTTATCAAGCAGTATCAGGAGCTGGAAAAGAATCATTAGATGAACTTTTTGATCAATCAAGGGATTATTTAGATGGAAAAAAGATTAACCCGAAAAATTTTTCTAAACAAATAGCTTTTAATTTAATACCTCACATCGATGCTTTTGATAAAGATGGTTACACAAAAGAAGAATTAAAAATGACAAATGAAACAAAAAAAATTTTAGATAAAGAAATTGAGGTATCTGCAACGTGTGTAAGAGTTCCGATTAAAACAGGTCATTCAGAGTCTATCAATGTCGAATTTGATAATCTTTATGATTTTGAAAATATAGTAAAGATTTTAAAAGATGCTCCTGGTTGTAAAGTCATTGATGAGCGTAGAGATGGCGGATATATTACTCCTTTGGAAGCAGAAGGCAATTACACAACTTATATATCTAGAATCAGGAAAGATAATTCCAACTTAAAAGCAATTAATTTATGGGTTGTATCCGATAATTTATTAAAAGGAGCTGCTTTAAATACTGTGCAAATCGCAGAGTGTTTAATGAAAAAACTATAACTTTAGTTTATAAGTTTATTATGCATGATAATAATCCATTAAGTCCACACTTACAAATTTATAAATGGCATATATCTTCTTTGTTATCAATTACACATAGAGTAGTCGGTGTAATAAATTTTTTTGCACTGATAATAATTTGTTTTTGGACTATCTCTTTGTTACTCGGTGAAGATAATTATAAAATTGTTGAAACGATACTCAATACTATTTTTGGAAAATTTTTAGCCATCTCACTTTGTTGGACTTTTAGTTTTCAAATTTTAAATGAAATTAGACATTTGGCTTGGGATGCTGGATACGGCTATGATTTAAATATTGCAAAAATTACAGGTATAATAACTTTAATTGGTTCACTTGTTTTAACTATTTTATTTTATTTAATAGGGAGAAATTTATTTTAAGATGCATAATTCTACAAAAAAATGGCTTTTTACTAAAATTAGTTCATTAATATTGATGCCCTTAATGATTTGGTTTTTAATAAGCTTTGTCTCTATTTACGATAAAGAATATTCTGAAATAATTGGTTTCTTTACACAACAACCAGCGAAAATCTTATTTTCATTATTAGTCGTGATAGCCTTCTTTTTTTATACATTAACTATAAGTGAGATTTTTGAGGACTATTTGCATGATGATAAAATCAAAAATGTCGCAAATAAAGCTTTAAATTTTTTTGCTATAGTTATTCCAATATTAACAATAATAACTATATATAATTTTAATTAATGAGTACTTACAAAATAATTGATCACGAATATGATGTTGTAGTTCTTGGAGCCGGAGGTTCTGGCTTGAGAGCAGCTGTTGGCTTATCAGAATCAGGTTTAAAAACTGCATGTATCTCTAAAGTGTTCCCGACAAGAAGTCATACTTCTGCTGCACAAGGTGGTATTTCAGCTGCCTTAGGCAACATGGGTGAAGATGATTGGCGATGGCATATGTACGATACAGTTAAAGGTTCAGATTGGCTCGGAGATCAAGACGCAATAGAGTATCTTTGTAAAGAAGCACCACGAGCTGTTGTTGAACTTGAAAGATATGGTGTTCCTTTTAGCAGAACAGATGACGGTAAAATTTATCAAAGACCATTTGGAGGTATGACAAAAAATTATGGCAATGGTACAGCTCAGCGAACCTGTGCAGCAGCTGATAGAACTGGACACGCTATTCTACACACTCTTTACGGTCAAGCCTTGAAGCAACAAACAGAATTTTTCATCGAATATTTTGCATTAGATTTAATTATGAAGAATGGTGAATGCAAAGGTGTATTAGCTTGGAATTTAACAGATGGAACAATACATAGGTTCAGGTCTCATATTACAATAATTGCGACTGGTGGGTACGGAAAGGTTTATTATTCGGCAACATCTGCGCATACTTGTACTGGAGATGGCAACGCTATGGTACTTAGAGCAGGATTACCTTTACAAGACATGGAATTTGTGCAATTTCACCCAACCGGAATTTATGGAGTTGGTTGTTTGATAACCGAAGGTGTAAGAGGAGAAGGAGGGTTTTTAGTGAATGGCAAAGGCGAAAGATTCATGGAAAGATATGCACCTAATGCAAAAGATTTAGCATCAAGGGACGTTGTAAGTAGATCAATGGAAATGGAAATAAACGAGGGAAGAGGAGTTGGGAAAAATAAAGATCACATCAACCTACATTTAGATCACATAGATAAAAAAGTTATAGATGAAAGACTACCTGGCATATCCGAAGCTGCGAAAACTTTTGCAAATGTTGATGTAAGTAAGGAGCCAATTCCTGTTGTTCCAACAGTTCATTATAACATGGGAGGTATTCCTACTAATTATAAGGCAGAAGTTTTAACTTTAAATGGTTCTGAAAAAACTGTTCCTGGATTGATGGCAATCGGTGAGGCTGCTTGTGTGTCGGTTCATGGAGCAAATAGATTAGGATCTAATTCTTTAATTGATTTGGTAGTTTTTGGTAGAGCAGCAGCGAAAAGAGCCACAGAACTTGTAAAACCTGGAAGTCCCCACGAGGAAGTTTCAAGCGTCGAAACAGACAAATGTTTAGAAAGATTTGATAAAATTCGAAACTCCAACGGTTCAACAAAAACTTCAGAGCTAAGAGTAAAGATGCAAAAAACAATGCAATCTAAGTGTGCTGTATTCAGAACAGAAAAAACTCTTAAGGAGGGGGTAGAACAAATTCGAAAACCTTATGAGGGTATGAGCGACTTGTCAGTTAAAGATAAGTCTTTATTATTTAATACTGATTTAGTAGAAACTTTAGAATTTGATAACCTGATCAGTCAAGCACTAACAACTATGGACTCAGCTTATAACAGAAAAGAAAGCAGAGGAGCTCATGCTAGAGAAGATTTTACGAAAAGAGATGATAAAAACTTTATGAAACATACTTTAGCATGGCAAAAAGGTAAAAAAGTTGAAATAAAGTATAGAGATGTTCATTCAAGAACTTTAACAAATGACGTTCAGTATTTTCCACCAAAGGAGAGAGTGTATTAAAAATGGCTCAATTTAGCCTACCGCAAAATTCTAAAATAGAGCTAGGTAATTATTATAAAGATAAAACTAAATCAAAAAATTTAAGAAAAATTAATGTTTACAGATGGGATCCTTCGTCTGGTAAAAATCCTAGTGTAGATACTTTTGAAGTTGATATGGATAATTGTGGTCCTAAAGTTTTAGATATATTATTTAAAATTAAAAATGAAATTGACCCATCTTTGACTTTCAGAAGATCATGTGCTCATGGAGTGTGTGGTTCATGTGCGATGAATATTGATGGAGTAAACGGTTTAGCATGTATAAAATCTCACGAAGATATTAAAGGTGATTTAAATATTTATCCCTTGCCTCATTTAAAAGTTGTTAAAGATTTGATCGGAGATCTCACCACTTTATACAAACAGTATGAGTCAATTCAACCTTGGCTAAAAGTGGATCAAACTGGAAAAGAGATGACAGAATTAAAACAATCTCAAAAAGATAGAGAAAAATTGGATGGTTATTATGAATGTATCTTATGTGCTTGCTGCTCAACTTCCTGCCCAAGCTATTGGTGGAACGGTGAAAAATATTTAGGTCCCGCAGTTCTTCTGCAAGCATATCGATGGATAAATGATAGTAGAGACGGAGATAAAAAAGAAAGGCTAAAAAAAGTAGCTGATGAATTAAAATTATATAGATGTCATACCATTATGAATTGTACTAATTCTTGTCCTAAAGGGCTTAATCCTGCAAAAGCTATAGGATCTATTAAAAAAATGCTTGCAACAAGCTAAAAGCTTATTTAATCAATTACTTCATGAAAACTATTCAACATTTTGTTAATGGTAAAAGCTTTTCTGGAGATTCAAAGAGAAATGGAAAAGTTTTTAATCCTGCGACAGGCGAGCAAAGTGCAGAAGTTAAATTAGCATCAACAAAAGATGTAAATGAAACCGTAAAAATTGCAAAAAAAGCTTTTGAAACTTGGTCAAATAAACCTCCATTACAACGTGCTAGAATAATGTTTAAGTTTAAAGAACTTATAGAAAAAAATTCAGACGAATTAACAAAAATTATTGTTTCTGAGCATGGAAAAGTTTTTGAAGATGCTAGAGGATCGCTTACTAGAGGATTAGAAGTCGTCGAGTATGCATGTGGTATTCCTCAAATGCTTAAAGGAGAATTTACAGAAAATGTTGGATCTAACGTCGATAGTTGGTCAATTAGGCAACCATTAGGAGTTTGTGCAGGGATAACACCATTTAACTTTCCCGCAATGGTACCTATGTGGATGTTTCCAATGGCAATAGCATGTGGAAATACTTTTGTTCTAAAACCTTCAGAAAAAGACCCCTCATGTTCTTTAAGATTAGCCGAATTGCTAAGTGATGCAGGGCTTCCTGATGGCGTTTTTAATGTAATTAATGGAGATAAAGAGGCAGTCGATGCTTTAATAAATAATAAAGATATAATGGCGATGAGTTTTGTCGGCTCTACACCTATCGCAAAATATATTTACGAAAATTGTGCTAAAAATGAAAAAAGAGTTCAAGCCTTAGGAGGGGCAAAAAATCATTGCGTAGTTATGCCTGATTGTGATTTAGACCAAGCAGTCAATGGATTAATGGGTGCAGCTTACGGGTCTGCAGGTGAAAGATGTATGGCTCAATCAGTTGCTGTAGCAGTGGGAGGAATTGGAGATAAACTTGTTGAGTCCTTAGCTAAAAAGGTAGAGACTTTAAAAGTTGGACCAGGAATGGATAAGCAATCCGAAATGGGACCACTAGTTACAAAAGAGCACTTAGCGAAAGTAAAAGGTTACGTTGATATTGGTGTGAAAGAGGGGGCAAAATTAGTTGTAGATGGAAGAAAATTTAAAATTCAAGGTTATGAAAATGGTTTTTATATGGGGGGATGTCTTTTTGATCATGTAACAAAAGAGATGAGAATTTATAAGGAAGAAATATTTGGACCTGTCTTATCTGTTGTAAGAGCTAAAGATTTCGATGAGGCATTAACGCTAGTTAATGACCATGAATTTGGAAATGGGGTAAGCATATTTACTCGAGATGGTGACTCAGGTCGTACGTTTTCTAATAAAGCACAAATTGGTATGGTGGGTATAAATATTCCAATACCTGTTCCAATGGCCTTCCATAGTTTCGGGGGTTGGAAAAGATCTTTATTTGGTGATCAGCACATGCATGGTCCAGAAGGAGTAAGATTTTACACAAAACTTAAAACAATTACTTCAAGATGGCCCTCAGGTTTAAGGACAGACCCAGACTTTGTTATGCCAACTATGAAATAAATTTAATTATGAGAAAAAAAATTACTTTGATAGGAGCAGGGCAAATAGGAGGAACACTTGCTCATTTAATCGCTCTTAAAGAACTAGGTGACGTTGTGCTTTTTGATGTAGCAGAAGGTATAGCCAAAGGTAAAGCATTAGATATTGCACAATCATCTCCAGTAAATGGATTCAACACAAAATTAATTGGTACAAACAATTATGATGAAACTAAAAATTCAGATGTAATTATAATTACAGCAGGCGTACCACGAAAACCAGGAATGACCAGAGACGATCTATTAGAAATAAATTTGAAAATAATAAAACAAGTCGCAGAGGGAATAAAAAAGACTTCACCAAATGCGTTTGTAATTTGTATAACAAATCCTTTAGATGTAATTGTGATGGCCTTACAAAAATATTCTGGATTACCAAAAAATAAGATAGTAGGAATGGCTGGTATCTTGGACTCCTCAAGATTTATTTATTTTTTATCCCAGGAGCTTAAAGTACACCCAAATAAAATAAAATCTTTCGTATTAGGAGGACACGGTGATAGCATGGTAGCAATGCTCGGTTCTACTGAAGTAGAAGGAAAAAATATAAATGAACTCGTAAAAGAGGGAAAAATAAAAATAGAAAAATTAAACGAAATTGTTGAACGAACAAAAAAAGGTGGAGCTGAAATAGTTAAGTTTTTAGAAAAAGGTTCAGCTTTTTATGCACCTGCAGCTTCAGGAGTAGAAATGGCAGAAAGTTATTTAAAAGATTTAAAAAAACAATTGCCATGCGCATGTTATTTAAATGGTGAATATGGATTTAAAGATATTTACGCTGGTGTGCCAGTGATAATTGGTAAAAATGGGGTAGAGAAAATTGTAGAAATTAATCTTAGTGAAAAAGAAAAAAAAGATTTCAATTCCTCAATTAATGCAGTCCATGAATTATTTAATGCTGCAAAAAAAATCGACACTTCTTTAGCTTAAAGATATATAAATAAGTTAATATTAATGCGAAACTTAAAAATTTTTCTAATAAATAATTTTCTACCGATTATTTTATTATTTTTTGCAATTTTAATTTGTCATTTTACCGGTAACCGTGGAGTTTTTCCAATTGATAGCTTTGGCCATTTTGACAATGCATTTAGAATTTTAAAAGGCGATCATCCTTTTAAAGATTACTGGGTTGTATCAGGTCCTTTTATTGATTATTTTCAAAGCCTTATATTTTTCTTTTTTGGCGTAAACTGGCAGAGTTATATTTTAGGTGCATCAATACTTAACGGGATATTAACTTTAACTATTTACTTTTTGTTTAATCATCTTGGCCTTGGTGCAAAAAAGAGTTTTTTTTACTCAGCTTGCTTTTCAATTTTAGCATATCCATCGAGCGGTACTCTATTTGTTGATCATCACTCAACATTTTTATCTATTCTAGCTTTAAATATTTTTATTTGGTCTATGATAAATAATAAAGACTACCTTTGGTTTTTAATTCCAATTTTAATGACTTTTGCTTTTTTAAGTAAACAGGTTCCATCTACATATATTCTTTTTATAATAATAATTGTTTTATTTTTCCATTTAATTTTTCAACCTAAAAAAAAAATCTTTAAAATTTTATCCATAATTTCAGTTTCATCTTTTTTAGTAGTTATATTACTTTTAATATTCTTAAATATAAACTCAATTGAGCTACAAAATTTTTTCATTCAGTATATTAAATATCCAAGTAGTTTAGGAAATGAAAGGTTTAACAATTTAAATTATGACTTTAAAAATTTATTTTTAGATTTTAAATTTATTTATTTATCCTTGTTTATCTTAACATATTTAATTCTTCAAAACTTAGTTAACAAAAAAAAATATTACAAAAATATTAATTTTAAAATTTATTTAATTTTCTTTATTTTATTCCTAGTTTTAGTTCATCACATACTATTAACCAAGAATCAAATTTTCATATTTTTTTTAATCCCGATTTTCACGGCTTTAGCACATATTGAAATTTCAAATCAAAAAAAGATTATGAAAAATTTTTTAAATATTTTTTTAATTTTTTTATGTTTAAGCACAACATTTAAATATCATTATCGATTTAATGTAGACAGAAAATTTCATGAACTAAATAATGTAAATTTTGATAATTCTATAAAAGCAGAAAATTTAAGTAAAAAATTTATTGGATTAAATTGGATTACTCCAGGTATAAATTCTCCAACTGAAGCTAAAAATGAAATAAATTATTTAAAGAAAGTTAAAAAATATTTACATAAAGAACCCGGGGAAAAAATCATAATTACAAATTACTCTTTTTTCTCTGCCTTACTCAACAAAAATGTAAGTAGTTATTCAAGATGGTTTCCTGGTGATAATTCCGCTTTTCCTAAGCTTAAAGACAAATATGAAAAAGAATATAAAAATTTTATATTTAAAGTATTGAACCAAAAGAAAATCGAAAGTATTTATATTCTTCCTGATGTAAGCGAAACATATTTTACTGATTATATTAATCAAAGTTGTTACAAGAAAAAATTAGTTGAGTTTAAAATTATTAAATTTAAAATTAATTATCAATGTGAAGAGTTATTTTTATGGAAAAAAAAACAAAAAAATATATAAATATTTAGTTTTATGAACATACACGAACACCAAGCAAAAAAAATTTTAAAACAATTTGGAGCTCCAGTATCCAATGGGATAGTTATAACTAAATCAGAAGAAATTGAGCAAAAACTAAATAATTTAAAGGGTAAAGAGTACGTTCTAAAAGCTCAAATTCATGCTGGTGGTAGAGGAAAAGCTGGGGGAGTAAAATTAATCAAGGATATTAATATTTTGCAATCAGAGGCAAAAAAAATGATGGGAAAAACTTTGATTACACATCAAACAGGGCCTGAGGGCAAAGAGGTTAAAAGACTTTATATAGAGGAAGCATCAGATATTTCAAGAGAACTTTATCTATCTTGTCTTATAGATAGAGAGACATCTAAAATTGCGTTTATTAGCAGCACAGAAGGTGGAATGGATATAGAGAAAGTTGCTGACGAAACTCCACAGAAAATAATTACTAATAAAATTGCATATAATACTGAAGGACCTACAGAAAGTGAGATAATGAAAATCATTTCGATATTTGACCTTAAGGATGATTTACTTACTGAAGGTAAAAAACTAGTAAAAATTTTATATAAAATTTTATTAGAAAAAGACGCCACTTTAATAGAAATTAATCCTTTAATAATAACTAAGAACAAAAAGTTAATTTGTTTAGATGCTAAAATGACATTTGATGATAATGCAATATTTAGAAGACCAGAAATCTTAGAACTCAGAGATTTAAACGAAGAAGAACCTGCAGAAATAGAAGCGAGTAAACATGATTTAGCTTATATAAAACTCAATGGATCAATCGGTTGCATGGTCAACGGAGCAGGTCTTGCTATGGCCACCATGGATATAATCAAGCTATATGGTCAAGAGCCGGCCAATTTTTTAGACGTAGGAGGAGGAGCAAGTAAAGAAAAAGTAACTGCAGCTTTTAAATTAATCTTAGCAGACAAAAACGTAAAAGGAATTTTGATAAATATTTTTGGCGGTATTATGAGATGCGATGTATTAGCTCAAGGAGTTGTTGATGCAGCTAAACAAATCAATCTATCGGTGCCACTAGTTGTTAGATTGGCAGGAACAAATTTTGCAGAGGGAAAAAAAATTTTAGATAATTCAGGATTAAAAATATTATCAGCCTCTGATTTGAATGATGCTGCAAAAAAAATTGTGGATGCGATTAAATAAATGTCAATTTTAGTTAACAAAAACACAAAACTTATTTGTCAAGGGTTCACAGGAACACATGGAACATTTCATTCTGAACAAGCTCTGAAATATGGAACAAAATTAGTCGGTGGTGTTACTCCAAAAAAAGGAGGTCAAACACATTTAAACTTACCAGTATTTAATACCGTTCAAGAAGCTAAAGATAAAACATTTGCTAACGCAACAATGATTTATGTGCCGCCAAAGTTTGCAGGTGATGCAATTATAGAGGCTATTGAGGCAAAAATAGAATTAATTGTTTGTATTACTGAAGGAATTCCAATTCTTGATATGTTAAAAGTTAAAAAATTTTTAAATAAGAGCAATTCAAGATTAATTGGACCTAATTGCCCTGGCGTAATTACTCCAGATGAATGTAAAATTGGTATCATGCCAGGCAATATTCACAAAAAAGGTTCAGTAGGGATAGTTTCAAGGTCTGGAACTCTTACTTACGAGGCTGTAGCGCAAACCTCATCTAATGGAATGGGCCAGTCCACTTGTATCGGTATCGGAGGTGATCCTGTGAATGGAACTAATTTTATTGATTGTTTGGAGCTTTTTTTAAAAGATGAAGAAACAAAATCAATAGTGATGATAGGTGAAATCGGTGGAAAAGCTGAAGAGGAAGCTGCTGAATTTCTTAAAAGAGAGAAAATTAAGAAACCAATGGTAGGTTTTATTGCAGGTCTAACAGCTCCACCAGGTAGGCGAATGGGTCATGCAGGTGCAATAATATCTGGAGGCAAAGGTGGTGCAGAAGAAAAAATAGAAATAATGAAATCTTCAGGTATTACTATATCAAAATCCCCTGCAGATATTGGAAAAACACTATTCGAAAAACTAAGTGGTTGATTTTCTAAAATTTATGTTAAAATAAATTATGTCCTCTTCTGACAACAATACAATTTATAAAAAAACTTCATTTTTAACTGGAATAAATTCAGAATTTATAAATCAATTTTATTCTGATTATTTGTCAGATCCTAAATCTTTACCACATGGCTGGAGAGAATTCTTTGATGGTTTAAGTGAGGATGAAAAATTAGTAATTAGTGACTTAAAAGGACCTAGTTGGTCTCCTGAAAAAAGAAATAAAAGATTAAACATCTTATCATCTGATACTAAAAAGGATGAAAAAGAAATATCTAGTTTAGATGCTCTCTCTGTTAAACAAGCATCTAAAGATTCTGTTAGGGCTATTATGTTAATAAGAGCCTATAGAATAAGAGGCCATTTAATAGCAAACTTAGATCCATTATCTATTCAAAAAAAAGAAGAACATCCAGAGCTTAAGCCAGAAACATATGGTTTTACAAAAAAAGATTTTAAAAGAAAAATATTTTTAGACGGAGTTTTAGGCCTTCAGTATGCTGATTTAGAACAAATTCTTCAAATTTTAAAAAAAACTTATTGTTCTACAATTGGATATGAATTCATGCATATGGGAGATCCTGACGAAAAAGCCTGGATAAGAAATAGAGTTGAAGGACCAGAAAAGAAAATTTTTTTCACCGAGAATGGAAAAAAAGCAATTTTAAATAAGATCATCCAAGCAGAAGGTTTTGAAAAATATTTACATGTGAAGTTTGTAGGTACAAAAAGATTTGGCTTAGATGGAGGAGAGTCATTAATACCAGCTTTAGAGCAAATCATAAAAAGAGGAGGCAATTTAGGTGCTAAAGAAATTAAAATTGGTATGCCGCATAGAGGAAGGCTTAATGTTTTAGCTAATGTAATGCAAAAACCATTGAGAGCTATTTTCAGCGAATTTTTTGGAAAGTCAGTCAGTGCCAGTAAAGATTTTGAAGGTGATGTTAAGTATCATCTTGGCGCATCATCAAATAGAGAGTTCGACGGTAACTCAGTTCATATTAGTTTGACTGATAATCCATCACATTTAGAGGCCGTAAATCCAGTTGTCCTTGGACAAGTTAGAGCGAAACAATTTTTTCATAAAGATAAAAATAGGAAAAAAGTTATTCCAGTTTTGATGCATGGCGATGCTGCATTTGCAGGGCAAGGAATAGTGGCAGAATGTTTTGCTATGTCCGGCCTTCCTGGACACAATATCGGGGGCACAATACATATAATTGTAAATAATCAAATTGGTTTTACTACTGCTCCAAGGTTTGCTAGATCTTCACCATATCCTTCCGACGTGGCGAAAACTGCTCAAGCACCAATATTTCATGTAAATGGTGATGATCCTGAAGCTGTTGTGCATTGTGCAAAAATTGCAACTGAATATAGGCAAAAATTTAATCGTGATGTGGTTATTGATATGGTTTGTTATCGAAGATTTGGTCATAATGAAGGTGATGAACCTTCTTTTACTCAACCCATTATGTATAGAAAAATTAAATCTCATCCAACAACTCTTAGTTTGTATGGAACAAAATTGTCAGATGAAAGATTAACATCAAATGAAAAATTAGAGAAAGAAAAAGTAAAATTTAAAGATTACTTGGAAAAAGAATTTGAGATATCCAAAAACTATAAATCAGAGCTAAAGTGGTTTGATGGAGCCTGGTCAAGATTTAAGCCAGGTTTAGGAAAGGATAAAAGAGGATTAAGTGGTGTTGAAAAAAATAAATTAATTAAAGTTGGAAAAAAAATATTCAATATTCCCGCAAGTTTCAATGCACATAAAACTTTAAAAAGAGTTTTTGAAAATAGAAATGAAATGCTTGTAACAGGCAAACTCGACTGGTCCTCTGCTGAAAGTTTGGCGATTGGTACTTTATTAACTGAGGGTTTCTCAGTTAGATTATCTGGCCAAGACTCTGGAAGAGGGACATTCAGTCAAAGGCACGCTATTTTGAGAAACCAAGAAAATCATGACAGATTTATACCAGCAAATAATATTGAAAAAGGACAAATGAAATTTGAGGTGATCGATAGTTTATTATCTGAACTTGCTGTATTAGGATTTGAGTTTGGTTATTCATTATCCGAACCAGAAACGTTAGTTCTATGGGAGGCGCAATTTGGTGATTTTGCAAACGGAGGTCAAGTTATTATAGATCAATTTATTACCTCTTCAGAATCTAAATGGGGAAGAGCAAGTGGGTTAGTTATGCTTTTACCTCACGGATATGAAGGACAAGGTCCAGAACATTCATCTGCAAGATTAGAAAGATTTCTTCAACTTTGTGCAGGTGAAAATATTCAAGTGGTAAACTGCACAACCCCTTCAAACTATTTTCACGTTCTAAGAAGACAAATGCACAGAGAATTTAGAAAACCATTAATTATAATGACACCAAAATCTTTGCTTAGACATAAAAGATGTATTTCAAATATTTCCGAATTTACGTCAAAAAGTTCTTTCCATAGAGTATTAGAGGATGATGCTTATTTAAAAGACAGCAAGTTAATCTCCTTAAAAAAAGATAAAAATATTAAAAAAGTCATTATGTGTTCAGGAAAAATTTACTATGATTTAATAGAGGCAAGAGAAAAGAGTAAAAATGATAAAGTAGTGTTTACACGTCTCGAACAATTATATCCTTTTCCAGCAAAAACTTTAGCTAACGTTTTGAAAAGATATGTTAATGCTGAATTTATTTGGTGCCAAGAAGAGCCAAAAAATATGGGGGCCTGGAATACCGTTAGAAATTACGTAGATCGAACACTCGACATGATAAATTTTAAAGATATCAACGTAAAATACGTAGGAAGAAAGGCATCTTCATCTACTGCGACTGGAAATGCTAATAAACATCTTGCACAACAAAAAGAAATATTAGAAAAGATATTAAGATAATAAATGTCAGAAAAAATTAAAGTTCCTACTTTAGGTGAGTCAGTTACAGAAGCAACTGTATCAAAATGGTTAAAATCAACGGGCGACAAAGTCAGCGCTGACGAACCTATAGTAGAATTAGAAACTGATAAAGTAAATGTAGAGGTTCCATCACCATCAAACGGGGTTATAGGTACTATAAATGTCAAAGAGGGCGAAACAGTAAACGTTGGAACTTTATTAGGAACTATCGATGATAGTTTAAAATTAGAAACCAGTGAAACTAAAGAAATTAAAGAATACAGCCCACCAAAAAAAGTTTTAAATAATAAACCTAGGCTCTTCGATGAGGAAAAAAAGAAACCAACACCAAAAAAAATTATTGTTAAAAAAGATGAGCCAATTCTACAACTTAATAATGAAAGCATCGATGAAGAACCTTTAATCTTAGAAGAGGTTCATACGCAAAAAGTTACAACAAAAAAAAAATCTCAAATAAAAAAGGAAACCGTTATTTCACCAGCAGCAAGGAAAATGGTCAGTGAAGCTAAAGTTAATTTAAATGATATTGAAGGAACTGGTAAAAATGGTGTTATTTTAAAAGAGGATGTAATGAGTTTGATGGGCTCAAAACCATCTCCTTCTCAAAGAAAGCTAAAACATGGTCCAGAGGAAAGATTAAAAATGACAAGACTAAGGTTGACTATAGCAAAAAGACTAAAAGAAGCTCAAGAAAATGCTGCAATGTTAACCACATTCAATGAAGTAGATATGAGTGAAGTTATAGCTATGAAAGATCAATACAAAGACGAATTTAAAAAAAATTATGGAGTAAAACTAGGTTTCATGTCTTTTTTTGTTAAAGCATGTGTTATTGGTTTAAAAAATTATCCTTCAATTAATGCGGAAATACAAGGAGAAGAAATAGTTTACAAAAATTATTATAATATAAGTATTGCGGTTGGAACTGACAGAGGACTGGTAGTACCTGTTCTTAGAGAGACAGACGAAATGTCTTTTGCTGATATTGAAAAAAATATTGGTGAGTTAGGTCAAAAAGCAAGAGAGGGAAAAATAACTATAGACGATTTACAAGGAGGAACTTTTACTATTACAAACGGTGGAATCTACGGATCAATGCTTTCGACCCCAATTTTAAACCCCCCTCAATCAGCTGTGTTAGGGATGCATAATATATTGCAAAGACCAGTTGTTGTAGATGGAAACGTTGAGGTTAGACCAGTAATGTATTTAGCATTATCATATGATCATAGAATAATTGATGGTAAAGAGGCAGTTTCTTTTTTAAAAATTGTTAAAGAATCTTTAGAACAACCTAAGAGACTTTTTTTGAATATCTGATATGGATAATTATGATTTAGTTGTAATCGGTGGCGGACCAGGAGGTTATGTTTGTGCAATTAGAGCTGCTCAATTAGGTTTAAAAACTGCTTGCATAGAGTCAAGAGGTGCTTTAGGTGGAACTTGTCTTAACGTTGGTTGCATTCCATCTAAAAGCTTACTAAATTTATCTGAAAATTATCAAAAAGCAAAAAAAGATTTTAACCAACAAGGAATAGAGGTTGAGGGTATAAAACTTAACATTGAAAAAATGATGTCAAATAAGAATAAGTCTGTTCAAATTTTAACTAAAGGTGTCGAATTTTTATTCAAAAAAAATAAAGTAACCTATATAAAAGGTAAAGGAGTTCTTTTCTCTAAAAATGATATAGTAGTTTACGAAAATAATAAAAAAACGAACTACAGGTCTAAAAATATCGTCCTAGCTACTGGATCTGCAGTAACATCTTTACCGGGAATAGAAATAGATGAAAAAAATATAATTTCTTCAACTGGAGCTTTATCTTTAAACAAAGTCCCTAAAAAGCTAGCAGTAATCGGGGGTGGTTATATAGGTTTAGAAATGGGTTCTGTTTGGTCCAGATTAGGTTCAGAAGTTACAGTGATTGAATATCTAGATCATATAACTCCTGGAATGGATAGAGAAATTTCTAATGAATTTCAAAAAATTCTTACAAAACAAGGTATAAAATTTAAATTGAATTCAAAAGTGAACACTGTAAAAAATTCAAATTCAGGTGTCTCAATAAATTATTTAGATATTAAAAGTTCCAAGGAAGAAACTTTAGAATTTGATAAGGTTCTAGTCTCAGTTGGTAGAAAACCTTACACAGAGGGTCTTAACTTAACTAAAGTAGGTATAAAAAAAGACCAAAAAGGCAGAATTGAAGTAAATGAAAAATTACAAACATCTATTAAAAATATTTATGCGATCGGAGATGTTATAAAAGGACCAATGTTAGCTCACAAAGCAGAAGAAGAGGGTATAGCAGTTGCAGAAATACTTGCAGGCCAAGCCGGTCATGTTAATTATGATGTGATACCAGGAGTAGTTTATACCTCACCAGAAGTCGCTACAGTGGGAAAAACCGAAGAGCAATTAAAAAAAGAAAATAAATCTTATAAAGTTGGAAAATTTCCCTTTTTAGCTAATTCTAGAGCAAAAGTTAATAATGAAACAGAGGGTTTTGTAAAGATTTTAGCAGACAGCAAAACTGATAAAGTTTTAGGTGTACACATTATCGGCCCCCATTGCGGAGATATGATTGCAGAAATGGCTTTAGCAATGGAATTTGGCGCAAGCGCAGAGGATATTGCAAGAACTTGTCACGCACATCCAACACACACCGAAGCTATAAAAGAAGCTGCTTTAGCTGTTGATAAAAGACCAATTCATTTTTAATTAAAAAAAATTCTAATAGTATTGATTTATGAAAGCACAAGTTTTGTTGCCAAAAATTTTTAATTTCCCATTTACATATAACTCAAATAATAAACTTGAAATTGGGCATTTAGTTGAGGTTCCATTTGGCAAGAAAAGAGAAATAGGTGTAATTTGGAAAGGCAATTATTCGGAACCTAAAAATATTAAAATCAAAGATATTGGAAAAAAAACAGATTACTCAATTGATAAAAAGTTGATTAATTTTATTGAGTGGTTTTCTTCATACAATATGGTTCCTATAGGATTAGTGCTTAAGATGGCCATTGGAGGATCGGATAAGTTTATTAAAATTAGTGATGAATTAACTGAACCAAAAAAAACCAAAAAAAAAATATTTAAATTAAATAAAGAACAAACAATAGCACTTAAATTCTTAGAAAAAGTAAACAATAAATTTGATGTATCGGTTTTACAAGGCATCACCGGTTCGGGAAAAACCTTAGTTTATTTTGAGCGCCTAAAAAAAATAATTAAAAAAAATAATCAAGCTTTGGTTTTATTACCAGAAATTTTTTTAACAAATGATTTTAAGTCAAGATTTGAAGATTATTTTGGTTTTGAACCGGCAATTTGGCATTCAAAAATTACACCTAAACAGAGA
>MDTD01006848.1_pt1 | contig 19891 bp, 17 predicted proteins | sample 811221 | NCBI WGS metagenome assembly MDTD01 (sample SAMN05326646, study PRJNA326480) | marine metagenome | isolation source: seawater | place: Pacific Ocean: South West | collected 2011
AGATTTATGGAGATCCTGAAATTCATCCGCAAAATGAAAACTATAATGGCAATGTTAATGTAATTGGTCCTAGGTCATGTTACGATGAAGGTAAAAGATGCTCGGAAACATTGTTTATGGATTACTATCGTGAACATAAATTAAAAATAAAAATTATAAGAATTTTTAATACTTATGGACCTAATATGGCAAATGATGATGGAAGAGTGATTTCAAATTTTATATTACAAGCTATTAATGGTAATGAAATTACTATTAATGGCGATGGTAATCAAACCCGAAGCTTTCAATATATTGATGACTTAATAAAAGGGATGATTAAAATGATGGATGTTAGTGATAATTTTATTGGGCCAGTAAATATTGGTAATCCAGAAGAGATTTCGATGAATAAATTAGCATCAAAAATTTTAAGTTTAACAAACTCAAAATCAAAAATCATATATAAAGATTTACCAAAAGATGATCCAAAGAGAAGAAATCCTGATATAACACTAGCTAAAAATGAGCTTAATTGGTCTCCTAAAAATGATTTAGACGGAGGGTTAATTAAGACGATTGAATATTTTAAAAAGTCAAATGAAATCTGTTAAAGGAATTATATTGGCAGGAGGAAATGGTTCTAGACTTTATCCTTTAACATTTGGAACATCAAAGCAATTATTACCTGTTTATGATAAACCAATGATTTACTATCCTCTATCTGTTTTTATGCAATCAGGAATTAAGGATATTTTAATAATTTCAACAAAAGAAGATTTACCAAAATTTAAAAAGCTTTTAGGTAATGGACAATCCCTTGGAATAAATATATGTTATGAAGTTCAATTAAAACCCAATGGTATAGCCGAGTCTTTTATTATTGCTGAGTCATTTATCGGAAATAGTAATGTTTCTTTAATATTAGGGGATAATATTTTTCATGGCAAACATTTTATTTCAAAAGTAATTGATGCAAAAAAAAAATTAAGCGAGGGCTTTTCATCAATATTTGGAGTTTCGGTTAAGAACCCAGAAAATTTTGGGGTAATTGAATTTGATAAAGAAAATAATATAAGAAGAATAATTGAGAAGCCTGAAAATGTAAATAGTAATATAATTGTTTCTGGATTATATTTCTACACTAATGATGTTATAGAATATGCAAAGAGTTTAAAACCTAGTAAAAGAGGTGAAAAAGAAATAACAGATATAAATAACTGTTATTTAGCATCTAATAAATTAAAATTAAATTTATTAGATGACTCTACTTCTTGGATTGACACCGGTACCTATAGCTCATTAATACAAGCCTCAAAATTTTTTGAGGACTATGAAATTAAAACTGGCTATAAAATAGCTTGTATTGAGGAGATTGCATACAAGATGAACTACATCAATAAAGATAAGCTAAATGAAATTGCAGATTCTATGTCAAATAGTGATTATGGTAAATATTTATTAAATCTTAACAAAAATGAAATTAATTAAAACAAAATTTAAAGATTTAATAATAATCAAGCATAGTATATTTTATGATAGTAGAGGAAGCTTTAAAGAGGTTTTTAAAAAAGAAAAGTTGGAGGGTTTAATTAATAAAAAAATAGATTTTTGTCAGCAAAACAGTGTCACATCTAATTTAAATGTTTTAAGAGGATTACATTTTCAAAAAGAGCCTCATGCTCAATCTAAATTAGTTACAGTAGAACAAGGTGAAATATTAGATGTTGCAGTTGATATGAGAAATGATTCACTTACATACGGAAAATACTTTTCATATATATTATCTTCTGAAAAACATGAGTCTCTGTTCATACCTAAGGGGTTCGCTCATGGTTATTTAACTTTGAGCAAAACAGCAGTAATCAATTATTTGGTAGATAATTATTATAATAAATCTAAAGAAGACGGAATTTCATTCAAAGATGAATTTTTGAACATAGATTTGGGAGTTGAGGAAAGTAAATTAATATACTCTGAAAAAGATAAAAATTTAAAAAATTTTAATTGGTAGTGGATAGAAATATTTTAATAACGGGATCTAATGGTCAGCTTGGTAGAGCATTAAAAAAGCTCTCCAAAAATTACCATTTCAATTTTCATTTTTTTTCAAGAAAGGAATTAGATATTTCAGACTACGAAAAACTAAATTATTTTCTAGAAAAATTTGAAATAAACACGGTTGTTAATTGTGCTGCATATACAAATGTTGATAATGCAGAGTCAAATAAAAGTTTCTGTAATAAAATAAATAATAATGCTGTAGGCTTTTTGTCTAATCTTTGTGAAAAATATAATATACGTTTAATTCATATATCGACTGATTATGTATTTGATGGTCAAAAATGTACCCCTTACACAGAATCAGATTCTATTAATCCATTAAACTACTATGGGATGACAAAGTCATATGGGGAAAAAAAAATTATCAACAGTAAATTAAAAAATTCTATCATTATTAGAACCTCACTTTTATATTTTGATAATGGTGATACTAGTTTTATAAATAAAATAATTAATAAGGTTAATATGGGTGAAAATTTTTGTGTAGTAAACGACCAGTATTCGTCGCCAACTTATGCTAAGGATTTAGCGCATACTATTTTGGAAATCATTCCTCTAATCAGTAATAATTCTGTTGAAATATACCATTACGCTAATTCCGGTGATTGTTCAAGATATGATTTGGCCGTAAAAATAAATGAACTTTTAGTTGGTAATTCAAATATTAAAGCAACAAACACAAATAATAATATGACAAAAAGGCCTTTATATTCGGTTCTCCAAAGCACAAAAATTATCGATAAATTTAATCTAAAAATTAGAAGCTGGGAGGACGCCTTGAAAGAATATATAATAAAACAAAATATTATTTTAAATGAAATTTAGAAGTAAAAATTTGTTGGTTACAGGTGGGGCAGGATTTATTGGTTCAAATTTCATAGATTTTATTTTAAGTAAATATGATTCGGTTAGAGTAATTAATCTCGATAAATTAACTTATGCGGGAAGCCTAAAGAACACAGAAGTTTTTAAAAACAATAAAAGATATTCATTTATTAAAGGGTGTATATGTGACAAGCCATTATTGGAAAAAATATTCGAGAGATATAACATCGATGGAGTGGTAAATTTTGCAGCTGAATCTCATGTTGATAATTCAATTTCAAATCCCGAAATTTTTATAAAAACAAATATTAACGGGGTCTACAACTTGTTATCTGTAGCCTACAAATATTGGATGGATGGTAATTTTAAAGTAAAAAACAAATTTATTAATGCAAGGTTTCATCAGATATCAACCGATGAGATTTATGGCAGTATAAAAAAAGGTGAATTTTATGAGCATGATCAATACAAACCAAATTCTCCATATTCTGCTTCAAAATCTAGCGCTGACATGTTAGTAAGATGTTTTAACAAAACATATGGTTTAAACATTACAACCTCTGTTTCTTCTAATAATTACGGACCTAATCAACATTCCGAAAAATTTATTCCAAAACTAATTTCTTGTATTAAGTCAAAAAAACAATTTCCAGTATATGGAAATGGATCAAACGTTAGAAATTGGATTTTTGTTAAGGATAATTGTGAAGCTATTGTTAAAATTTATAATTCTGGATGTAGCGGAGATAAGTATAATGTGGGTTCAACGCAGGAATTTTCGAATAATGAAATTATAGATATGATTCATAATATTTATAAAATACCCAAAAATATTAAATATGTTGAGGATAGATTTGGTCATGACTTTAGGTATTCAATAAATTCATCTAAAATAAAAAATGAGTTAAAATGGGAGGCAAAAACAGATATGTACGAATATATGTTAAGTTCAGTTTCACAAAATAATAATCAAAAAATATATTGAAAATGAATATTGAAAAAAATCTAAAAATTGGAATTATTGGACTTGGTTATGTCGGTTTGCCATTAGCTGTTGAATTTGCTAAAAAATTCCCTGTGATAGGCTTTGATATAAATCAAAAAAGAGTTCAAGAACTTGAAGATGGAGTGGATAATACTTTAGAGGTTGACAATAAACTACTAAAGCAGATAATTATTAGAAAATTTAACGATTTACAATCTAATAATGGATTATTGGTTACCAGCGACCCAATTAATCTTAATTCATGTAATTTTTACATTGTAACGGTACCGACTCCGGTAGATAAAAATAAAAAACCAATACTTACCCCACTTATTAAAGCCTCAGAAACAGTTGGTGCTTTACTTAAGAAGGGGGATTATGTTGTATATGAAAGTACTGTATATCCAGGTGCTACTGAAGAAGATTGTTTGCCTATTTTAGAAAAGTTAAGTGGGCTTCGGGTAAACGAAGATTTTAATATTGGTTATTCACCTGAGCGAATCAACCCTGGTGATAAAGAACATACTGTAACAAAAATTAAAAAAGTCACATCCGGTTCAACGCTACAAGCTGGGAAAATAATTGATAAAGTTTATAAATCCATTATAACTGCTGGTACTCATTTAGCACCAAGTATTAAAGTTGCTGAGGCCGCTAAGGTAATAGAAAACTCTCAGCGAGATATTAACATTGCTTTTGTAAATGAACTTTCCAAGATTTTTAGCCGTATGGGTATTGATACTCATTCTGTTTTGGAGGCTGCTGGGACTAAATGGAATTTTTTACCCTTTAAGCCAGGACTTGTAGGTGGTCATTGTATTGGGGTTGATCCATATTACTTGGCTCAAAAAGCACAAAAATTAGGCTATACTCCAGAGGTTATTCTTTCGGGCAGACGGATTAATGATTCAATGGGTTCATTTATTGCTGATGAAGTTTTTGAACTAATTAAATCAAGAAATAAGGATTTAAATAATATAAAAGTATTAGTTCTTGGTATTACATTTAAAGAAAATTGTCCTGATATTAGAAATACTGGAGTTGTAAGTGTAATTAATAGGCTTAAATATTTTGGTTTAAATACCACTATTTACGATCCATGGGCTAGTATTTCAGATGTTAAAAATGAATATAATATGGATATTATTAACAAAAATCCAAATGAAAAATATGATGCCATAATTTTAGCTGTTGCTCACAATGAATTCAAACATCTTGACATAGACAAACTAAAAATTAATCAGCATTCCATTGTTTATGACGTCAAGGGAATCTTAGAAAATTACACACATAAACTTTGATGAAACCAGAAATTAAATTAAAAAATAAAAAAATACTTGTAACTGGTGGGGCTGGTTTTATTGGTTCAAATCTATGTGAGTATTTACTTTCATGTGAATCTTATGTCACATGTCTTGATAATTTTGTTACTGGGCATGAACATAATATTAAAGAATTTATAGGTCATCCCAAATTTACTTTTATTGAAGGGGATATAAGAGATTTAGAAACTTGTCAAAAATCATGTGAGGGCCAAGAATATGTTTTACATCAGGCTGCATTAGGTTCTGTTCCCAGATCATTAACTGATCCAATTACAACTAATGATGTTAATATTTCTGGATTTATTAATATGCTAGTTTCTGCTAGAGATAATAAGGTAAATCGATTTATTTTTGCAGCTAGTAGTTCAACTTATGGAGATTCGGAACTTTTGCCAAAATTGGAAGATAAAATTGGAAAGCCCTTATCCCCATATGCTGTTACAAAATACGTAAATGAATTATATGCTGATATTTTTAAAAAGGCTTATAATTTAGATTTTATAGGCTTGAGGTATTTCAATGTATTTGGTCGCCGTCAGGATCCAAATGGCGCTTATGCTGCTGTGATTCCCTTATTTATAAAAAAACTCATAAATAACGATTCACCTGTAATTAATGGAGATGGTTTTTTTTCTAGAGATTTTACATATATTGATAATGTAATCCAAATGAATGTTTTATCAATGATTACTAAAGATAAGAATGCTTTGAATCAAATATATAATACAGCAGTTGGAAAAAGAACCACACTAAATCAATTGGTGAATTTTTTGAAAAAACACTTGTCAAAATTTGATACAAAAATAACTCAAGCTCATGTATTGCATGGGCCCGAAAGAGCGGGTGATATTCCTCATTCTTTGGCTTCTATTGAAAAGGCAAAAAAAATGTTGAATTATAACCCAACCCATGATCTAGAAAAAGGAATTGAAGAGGCAATAAATTGGTATTGGGAAAATTTATCATGATATATGAATTCTAAAAATAAAATTTGGGCAATAATTCCCGCAAGGTCTGGATCGAAGGGATTTAAAGATAAGAATATTCAAAGTTTTTTTGGAAAACCATTACTAGCACATTCAATTGATTTTGCAAAGAAATTAAATTTTATTGATGAAATATTTGTATCTACTGATTCAAATCATTATGCTAAATTGGCACAAAAATTTGGTGCAAAAGTTCCTTTTCTCAGATCAAAGGATAGTTCTTCTGACTTAGCTATGGAAGAAGATATTCTCGAAGATATTAGAATTAAATGCATGAAAAAAAATATTGAATTACCTCAATCAGTTTTATGGCTTAGACCCACTCACCCTTTAAGATGTATTGATTCATTTAATAAAGCTTACAAAGAGTTTTTAAATACTAAGTCCTCAGTATATGTGGCTACAGAGGCTGACTCTAGAATATTTATAGAAGATAAAAATAAATACGAACCTGTAGTAAAAAAATTTAAAGCTAAGTCCATGGTTAGAAGACAGGATTCCCCAAAAGCTGCTAAAATATTTTATGGGGAGTTTTTTAACTTTCCTTCATTCTACAATACAAAGTATATGGGAGATAAATATAATTTTGTATTACAGTCTAATTTATGCAGTTTTGATATTGATGATGGTGATGACTTAATGATTTTAGAAAAAATTGCAAAAGAAAATTTTAAAAAATATGGTGTATTTATACATTAATCAAATCAGATGATTTCAGAGATAGAATTCGAGAAAAAGATTATAAAAATAATCGATAGTTCAATCAAGACTAAAAATGAGACATACTTGAAAGAAGATTTTAGCTTAGTTACCGATGTCGATATTTTAGTTGAAAAATTATTAATTGACTTTATCAGAAAGAATTTTTATGAGATAAATATTATTTCTGAGGAAAATATTGAAAGCCACAGAACCGAGTATTTTTTGGATAATAAATTTGCAATTATAGACCCAATTGATGGAACAGAAAATTTTTTCCATATGAATAATATATACGGGTGTGCTATAAGTGTAGTTTACGACAACTTTAATTATCATGCAATTTATATTCCTGAGCAAAAAAAAATTATTTCTACCCTGAATTTGAAAGGATTTAATTACAAAAACTCTAATATTAGTTTATTAAGTACGTCCTGTATTAATAATCAAATCTCCAGAATTAATAATTCTTTTCAAAATTATAGAATTCTTGGCTCAAGTTCATATATGTTCTATGTTCTTCTTTCAGGAAATGCAAAATCGTATTATTATTGTGGGAAGGCCAAAATATGGGATTATTACACTGGTATTTCTTTAGCGTTAACTTTAGGTGATTTTTTTTCTGTGAATCTCGGTGGAAAAAAAATATCGAATAAGTTGACTACTGGAAAATTTTTACACAAACAAAGTTTTAAAATAGTATTTAATGATCAATAAAAAAATAATTATCTGCGGGCTTGGATATTCTTATAATTATTACAAGGGCTTTATTAAAAATAATTATGATTTGAAGTTTAGTTATAATCATAATAATAACATCTCATTTTTTGATTATAACTTTTTTTCAAAAAATAAAGAAGATAAAAAATTCAAATCTGAAAAAATCTTATTCGAAACTAATTTAGCAAATCAATATAAAATTGATTTAATAAAAGTAGGTAGTACCACTTTTGGTTTACACACATTGTTGTATATGATAAATAAAAAATACCCGAATTCAAAAGTGGATTTGGTTGGTTTTGACTTTAGATATATTTATGAAAAAGATATTATAAAAATTGGTGACCAACTTCAATCTTATATAGATATAGAATCGCAAAGAGTTTTTAGTTATAAAATAAAGAATTTATTTAATGATTTGGTAATTAGGTTTATCGGATTTGATGATTACTCTGATATCGATCCAAAGACAGGAAATTTAATCAAAAAACTAAACTCTGACACTGAAATCGTTGCTGAAATTACAACTAATCATTTTGGTGATTTTGACAGATTAAGAAGTTTGATAATTGGTGCGAATAATGCAGGTGCTGACTCAATTAAGCTACAGGTAAGGGATGTTGAAAGTTTTTATACAAAAGATCAGTTAAATGCAAAATATGATTCACCCTTTGGTAAAAAATTCATTGATTACAGACTAGGTCTTGAGTTAAATGATGAACAAATAAGTCAAGTGTATAGTTTCTGTCGCGAAATAGGAATTAATTGTTTTTTTAGTGTTCTTGATAAAAAGTCTTTCTTAAGGTTCAGAAAATTTAATCCGGAAAGAATAAAACTACCATCAACTATCTCGAATCATAAAAAGTATATAGAATATGTTTTTGACAATTTTTTTAACGAGATTGTTGTTTCTACAGGTATGACAAATCAAGATTTTATTGATTATTTACTAAATCTAAATCAAAATTATTCAAAGATGTTTTTGTTACATTGTATTTCATCCTATCCAGTAAATATTTTAAATACAAATCTTAAAATTATAAATAAATATTCAAATTTAGGAAGTAAAATTGTTCCCGGATATAGTAGTCATGATATCGGATATGAAGGGTCCGTTTATGCTCTATTTTCAGGAGCCAAGATGATTGAAAAGCACGTTAAATTCGGTAATACAAAATATGGTCATTTTGATGAAACGGCATTAGATATAAACACAGAATTCCCACATTTTGTTAGTAAAATTAGAAACGCTGAAACTATTTATGGTAATGGAGAGAAAACTATTTTAGGTTGTGAACATCATAAATATACTCCTATCAAAAAATAAGAATACTTTATTACACAATATCATTTACATATAATTTAGATGATTAATGAATCTTTACTGCTATTAAAATATGAGAGGAAAATTATTTAAGTCAATATTTTCTGGCTATATGCTGTTTTTTCTTAATAGTATTATAGCTATATTTTTAACCCCCTTTATATTAAACTATATTTCAAAGGAAGAATATGGGCTATATATTTTATGTTTAGATTTTCTTTCTTGGTTCGCATTTTTGCAGTTTGGCACGAATAAAGTAATAGAATCTAAAGCCACTCACCAGCTAGCGCAAAATGATTATCAGTCATTAAATTATTCATTCAATGCTTCATTTTTTTTTCAAATATTAGTTGGGTTAATGATAATTCCACTATTCTATTTTACAATCAAAGGAAACATTAATGATGAACAAGTTTTAAATGCAAATATTTTAATATTTCTTTTTTCGGTTTCAGCTGGAATTTCAGTCTTTAAGTCCCTTTATTCTGCTGTAATTATTGCTACCAAAAAAATTTATATTGATAATTATATAAATATTGGATTCAGTATTTTCAATCTTATTTTGGTAATACTTCTAATACCAATTCTTAAAGTTTTAGGACTTGCGTATATTAATCTGCTAATAGTAATTTTAATATTAATAAGATCTCATTTTAGACTAAGGCATCTCTTACCTCAAATAAGGGTAAGTTTAGCTAAGTTTAGTTTTTCAGAGTTAAAAAAACTATTATCAACAGGAATTTATTTTACACTGGGTAGTATATCAACAATTTTGCTAGTCAAGATTGATAGTTTTATAATTGGTCGTGAGCTTGGATTAGAAGTCGTAGGATTCTTTTACATAACGGTCAAAATATTTATTTTATTTCAAAAAGTATGTAATGTTTTTCTCAATAATTTTAGACCCCATTTGGGGCAGTTTTATGCAAAAAATGAATTCAAATCAATTCATCTTATTTTTGAATTCCTAAATCATAAATTTTTGATATTCGTCTTATTTTGTACTTCAATTTTAATGATGATAAATAAATTTTTTATCGGTTTTTGGGTTGGTGGAGAATTTTACTTGGGAAATAATTTTTCAGTTTTATTTGGTTTTGCAATCCTCTTAGAAATTTTAACATTGCCTAGTAGAATTGTGCTAATTCCATCCTTGTATGAAATTAAACATATAAATTATTTCAGACTATTTGAAGCTCTATTTAGATGTTTTGGTATTATTGTTTTATTCCAATATTTTGGACTAGAGATTATGCCGATTATGTCTATTATTTCTTCTATATTTTTTGGTCACTTTTTCTTTGATCATAAAATTAAAAAATACTTTAAAAGTGACGGAATAAATCAAATTGGTTCTAATTATTTATTGTTAACATTTCTTTCAGTTTTAATTATAATTATGTATGCTTTTGACATTGTTATTTATTTTAAATATCTAATATTTATTATTTCTCTTTTATACCTAACTAAATTACTTTTTGATATTGCTGATTTAAATAAAGATTATAATAAAATAAAAAACCTATTAAAGTAACATTTGACTATTAATAAACTTATATACAAATATGACTAAAATAGGTTTTTATATTGATCATGGAATTGAAGCTCGTCATTTTTTACTGAGTGGTTTGATAAGTCTTCTTAATGAAAAATATAATGTTGTAATATTTATTAATAAAAAAATTAATTCGGTTTACTTAAATGATTATTTAAGTGACATAAATGTTGAAATAATCAAACTAAAAGATATTCCTCAAAACAAATTCCCGAGATTTATTATGAGTGTTGTAAGGGCTTTTAGGAATTCTAGAAAACGTTTAAATAACATAAAAATATTTAGTCATTTTGGTGGTGTTTCAAACAGTTTACGCTGGTATGATTTTTTAACGGGAAATTATATAATTAATTACACTTTAGATTATTTAGCACGACCCTTACTAACTTACCTAAATTATAACTCATATTTGGAAAAGAAGGTATTAGAGTCTGAAATTGAACACATATATATTTTGGAGTATGGAAAATCAATTAATAATTCACTGGCAAGTGTTTGTGTGAAAAATAAAATTAACGTACATATTTTTATTAATACCCTTAAGACATTATTTATAAATGATTTTATACCATTTAACTTATATAGATTGTTTTGTTGGAATTCAACTCAATTTAAACTATTCAAAAGATTAAATCCTGCTTTAAAATCGTCCGTATTTAATAATTTTGGATCACCATTTCATGTTTTTTTAAGAAATATTGCTCCAGATTATACAAAAAAAGTTCTAGAAAAATATAAACTTGATGAATCAAGGCCAATAATTGTTTATCCATTGATATTTGAAGAGATTTATTCTGAGGAGCATCTTGTCATAGAAAAAATTAACACCTTTTTTAATTCCTTTAAGATAGAAAATAGACCACAATTGGCACTTAGAAGAAATCCATTTGAAGAAAATTCCTCTTTAGTTGAATATGTTAAAAATTTTGAAAATATTGTTGTGTTTGACCATTTTTGGGAAAGGAATATGAGATTAAATTGGTCAATTCAAGCAAAGGAAGGTGAATTGGAATGGAAAGCACTGTTGCATATTTCCTCATTAATGATTTCCTATCCCTCGATGGGCATTATTGAGTCAATTATCTGTTCAACCCCGGTAATAAATATTGGTTTTGGGGAGGATGGATTTGAAAATAAAAAATTATCACATATTGTACATGCCCCTTTTATAAAAGAGTTTGAGAATAGTGATTTTGTTCAGCAATGCCTTACTTTTGATTCTTTCAAAGAAAAATTTAAACAACTTATAAATTATAAAAAGCAAATATCATCAGTGAAAATTTCAAATTCTATTGATATTTCTAAATCAGATTTAACCTCTTTTGATATCTAATTAAAATTACCAGTTGATGAAAATTTTATTTACCTGTAACGAATATCCACCATATCCTCACGGAGGACAAGGGGTTTTTGTTAAAGATATGGCAGAAAAGTTAACATCGATTGGCCATGAGGTGTTTGTTTATGGCATATACTCTGACGTTGAAGTAAGAACTATTTTAAATATAAATGGGGTTGAAGTTATTAAAGATCCTAAATTAAAAAATGAAAATATATTATGCCGAATTAAGCAGATATATGAATATGGAAAAAATATTAATTCATTAAGTAAAATAAATAAAATTGATATAATCGAGGCCCATGATAATGGTGGACTCTTTTTGCTAATTAATCACAAAGCCCTTTTTGTGCGTCTTCATAATACTGAGATATATTTTTCTCCAAGGAAAAGATCAAGATTCATCAAAATGTCTGAAAAATTTGCCTTTTTTTCAAGGAAAATTAATCTGATTGGGGTTAGTAAATTTATACTAAATGAATTTAAATCTTATTACAAATTATACAATTTAAAATCTGTTTCGGTTGTACACAATGGTATTGAAATTTCTCATTCCTCTGAAAAATGTTTTAAATTCGATGACTTGAGAAAATCAATAGTATTTGCTGGTACCATTAAACCAGTAAAGGGAATAGACTGTCTTATTCAGGCCTTTTGCAAAAGTGGTTTACATCTAAATGGGTATGAATTACATATTTATGGAAAAGATACTTTATTAAATAATAAGTCATATATTGACACACTTTTGAATTTAAATTCAGAAGTTAAGAAATTAGTAGATTCTAAAAAAATAATTTATATGGGTGTAAGACCGCGTAATGAAATATTTTTAGCATTTAAAAATTCAAAACTTTGTGTGTTTCCATCACATTTAGAATCCTTTGGATTAGTTGTTATTGAGGCGATGAGTCAAGGAGTCTTAGTTCTGTACACAGATCAAGGACCGGCTAAAGAAATAATAAATGACGGCCATGACGGATTTTTGGTGATGCCTAATAAAATAAATGAATTAGCTAAGAAAATGTCTTCGATTTTAGAGCTTCCTAATGAACAAAAAAATAGAATAAAAAAAAATGCGATGCAAAAAGCAGAATTATTTACTATGGAAGAATGTGCTCGAAAGACCCTAAAATTATATAGTAATGCTATTAACTGAATTAAATAAAAAAGTAGCTAAATCCAAATTTAACGCAGTTGATTTTTGTTCGCTTTTAAAGTGTCCAGAGGGCTATAAGTATACCATTAACCATAATGAAAAAGAGTTTCCAGTGGCTTTATTATATGGTACATGGTCTGTATCATACATAAAAAAATTAATTTTAGGAGAAAACTGGGATGATGCTTTTGAGAAAAAAGAAATTTTATCTGTTCTTGAAAAATATAGAACAGGTGATGGACTTTTTTATCCTAAGCAGTTAAATAATATAAAGTTTGGCAAGTCAACAGAATACATGAAATTACATTGTTACAATTATAGTGTTGGTGCTGCGATTGAGATTGATTCCGATTTTGATTTTCAATCCAAATATATGGATAAATATCTTGATTCTGACTTTTTGCAAAGGTGGCTTGATCAGAGATCGCTATTACGACCATGGGAAGAGTCAAATAACATAGTAAATGTAGCCAGTTATCTGGCACTATGTAATGATAATGGTAATTCTAAGGGAGCTGAAAGATTATACCAGATGCTAGACTGGCATAATAAAAATCAGAATCCTTTAACCGGTGGATTTGAGAATTTTAATTCTTTATCAAAAAAAAATATATTAGAATCAATGGCAGGAGCTGTTCATAATTTTCATATTCATCATTATTTGAAAGAACCAACAAATTTTGATAAACAGATTGCAAAAAATATTATTCCTTTTTTATTTGAAGGACCACTAACAGCATGTTTATCAATTGATTTTGTTGAATTGGCCTGCAATTGTTTACGAAATATTGATGATACCTATGAACTTGAGCAAGCTTTATTATTTCATTTAAATTGTCTCCTTGAATATCAAAATGAAGATGGCGGTTGGTATGAAAATGAAACTAAATTTATACCAACCAAAGCTAATGGTATGAGTGAGAATCAAGCTTCATCAAATTCCTATGCCACATGGTTTAGATTGACCTCTATTGCAATGATCATGATTACATTATTTGATGATTCTAAATCTAATTGGTCGTTTCGAAAAACCTTAGGAATGGGATATGTTAATGATAATCTGACTCAAATCAAACCAAAAAAAACTCTCATTGACAAAAATATAGTTTTGAAATATAAAATAAAAAATATTCCAAATCAACTTAAAAAGAACGCAATTAAAATTGCCCTTAGATTTATGAGATAATGAAAATTGATGTAGTAATTGCTACATATAATCGTTTTGAAAAAGCTCGAAAATTAGCGTATAGTTTAGCAGAACTATCCAAATTCGATATTAGTATTTTTATTATTGATAGTACAAAAAATCAAAAAATTTTCTCTTTTCCTAATTTAAAAATAAAACACGTAATATCTAGCTACGCGAATCAACCATATCAAAGATATCTTGGCTATGCAATGACTACCGCTGATGTAGTACTTTTTCTAGATGATGATATGAAAATAAATAATAAATCATCTTTGCAAAAAGCTTATAAATTATTTAATGAAAAAAACATCGTAGGCATAAACTTACCATTTACTAATAAAAATACTTTTTTAACAAAAAGACCACAAAGTGTATTTCGAAATTTTTCAGAGTCAATCACAAATTTCATTGGATTAATATCAGGTTACCCAAAAGTTGAAGATAATAGTTATTTTTTTTGTGGTTTAAAGGGAAAGAGAATCAATGATAAAAGAATTGAATATGTAAGCGGAGGTTCTTTTATGGTGAGAAGAGAACATTTATACAAAAATTTTAATATGCAGTTATTCAATCTTTACAATGATAAATTAGGTAAAGGTGAAGACGGAATTCTTGGGTTTTCAATTTCTAGATATGGTCAAATATATTCTTTTTCTGAAAAGGTATTTTATCACATTGATTTTAATGATAGTACTTACTCACAAAGTTCACGTGAATTTTCGAGGCGATTATTATTCAGTAGACTATATTTATCACTAGAATATGCAAGGCTAACTAAAAAATCTTTTTTAAAAGCTAAATTAAGATTTCATCATTTTGCAATTGGTAGAATTTTAGGTTTACTACTTAATTATTTATTAAATTTTGATGAAAAAATAAAACATGAATTTTTGGGATATATAGATGCTTGGGTTTTATCATTATCATTTGAATATAATACTGATTTGAAAATAAATGAACTGTGGATAACTAGAGCAATAAAAGATATAAAAGCTAATGAATAATTTTTTGAAATTTTTTATCTTTTTTAGTGTTTTTCCAGCTATTAAATTATTTGGAATTTCAATAACATTATTTATATTTCTAATATTTATTATTAGTTTAAAAAATCTAAGGTTAAAAATTTTAAAATCAAAAGTATTTGTTTTTTTTAGTCTAATAATATTAGTATCATCAGTTTCTTCATTTTTCATCCCTGAAATTATTCATCCTGGAATACTTTATACTGTAAAAATCGTTTTACAATATTTTTATTGGATAACAGTTGCCTTATTTTTTAAATCTAACTTGTCTGCAATAAATTTTAATTCTTTAAGCAAATACTTTTTTTTAGGAACCTTATGTCTGATGTTTTCTTTTAATGTATACAGTTTTGAATTTGAAATGAGTTTTATATCGATAAACACAGAATTTACTAGGAATAATTTTGTTTTCATATTACTAGCCTCTTTTCCGTTTTGTATTTATTATTTGATCAATAATCATAATTTAAAAAAATTTTTAAGGCCTGTAATTCTCTTATTTTTATTAATTATTTTTTTCTCAGAGGGTAGATCTGGTATAGTTTTTTTTATAATCGAATTGCTAATAATATCAATGATTTTTAACCCAAGACTAAAAAAATTCTATATTTTTTGTTTAGGGCTAATTATTTCAGCTTATTTATCCAGTAATTTTTTGAATAAGCAATTACAGTCATTTTCATACTTTGTAGAAGAATATAATCCAAGAATCGGGCAATTTATTCGTGGGGCTGGTGAAAGTAACATCGAGGAAGATAAGTCATTAATGATAAGACTTGTAATGATTGACAAAACTTTGGAAATTTTTGATAGATACCCTTTAATTGGTATTGGTCCAAATATGTTTACAAATTACAACGCAAGCTTATTTGATCGCCGTAATAAATATGAGCGTCTTTGGTATAGGTCAGATGAATATTTAAATTCAAGATCGTCTCATGGTGCATATTATCAATCTTTAGCAGAATTTGGTTTAATTGGTACAACTTTTCTTTTATTTATAATATTGGTTCCAAATTTAGGTCTTTTTAAAAAAATATATCTATCAAATACAAATCCTAATGATTTGTTTATTATTAGTCATCTAGGTATCTCATTACATTTTATTACGGTCTCCGCTTTAACCGGAACAATAGGATGGGTGATAATTGGTTCTGCATGGGGTATTCTTAATAATAAAAAAGTATAATTGAATATTGAAAATTAACTTAGCTTTTTATTATCACATTACAATTGTCAAAAAAGACGGAGAATTATTTTGTCCTGGGTTCTTAGGCGTATTTCTCGATTCGCTTGCAAAGATTGTTAATAAACTTACTTTAGTTATGCATGAATCTTCTCACGAAATTGGTTCTGATTACAGATTAAAACAAAGTAATATAAATTTTATCAGTTTAGGCAAAAAAACAGCAGCATGGCACAGAATGATAATGCATAGAACAATACTGAAAAAAAAACTAAGTATTATTAATGATCAATGTGATGTAATATTAGTCAGGGCACCATCACCTCTTGCACCATACTTCAATAGATATTTACAAAATATTAAGTTAGTTTACCTGGTTGTAGGTGATTATGGTGAAGGTGGGAAGTTGATAAAAATATCATCAGTAAGAAATCTTTTTGTGAAACTGTTTTTGGTATTTAACAATCATATTTTTCAAAATGAAATGAAAAAAAATCAAACCATTGTTAATTCAATATTATTATTTGACAAATATAAAAGTAGTTTAAGCAATATCAACTTAGTTAAAACTACTACACTTTCTAAAAATGATTTTTTTGAGAGGGTTGATACTTGCCAAGGAAAAAAAATAAATATTTTGTATACAGGTAGATTGGCTTGGGAAAAGGGCTTGAGGGAGTTAATTCAAGCCTTTGGAAGGATTAATTCATATAAAAATAATATATATTTAAATTTTGTGGGATGGGAAGACGACGTTGATAAAACTGTTGAAAAAGAACTGAAAGAATTTTCTAGAATTTTGAATATAGAAAATAATGTAATATTTCATGGATTTAAAAATGTTGGTGATGAATTGAATGAAATGTATCGTATGGCGGATTTATATGTGATTCCAAGTTATCATGAAGGGTTTCCCAGAACTATTTGGGAGGCCATGGCAAACAGCCTTCCTGTGATATGCACCTCTGTAGGTTCTATTCCAAAGGAACTAACAAATGGACACGATGCCATAATAATTAAGCCAAAAAAACCAAATCAAATCGAAGAAGCAATTGTATCTTTAATCGATAATACAGAATTAAGAAAATCAATTATTTTAAATGGTCGAATGAAAGCCTCTCATAATACACTAGAAACACAGTCTAAAAAATTAATAGAATTAATAATTAAAAATAAATAAATCATGAATAAATATATTCGCTTACTTAGATATGATTTTCCAATGCACATTGTTTTATTAATTACTAATTGGTTACCTGATAATGTAATTTTCATAAGATTAAGAGGTAAACTAGCAAGTCCGTTTTTTAAGAAATGTGGAAGAAATTTAGGTTTGGCAAGAAATATTACATTTTATAACCCATCAACAATATCTCTTGGTTCAGATGTTTATTTTGGACATGGATGTTGGGTAGCGGGACCATTTAATGTCGAAGATGAAGTCCTTTTTGGGCCTTATTGTGTTATAGCGCCTGGTAATCACCAAAGGATTAATAATTCATATCGATTTTCAAAAGTTTCCGAGGGAATTGCTAATGTTAAGCATGGTTCTTGGTTAGGTGCACAATCTTTGTTAATAGGAACTAATCCTACTCTAGGTAGGGGAAGCGTTTTAGCAGCAAATAGCACACTTATAAAAAAAGCTGAATCAAATTCAATTTATGCTGGAAGCCCAGCAAAAAAAATTAAAAATATAGATTGATTTATGTGTGGAATTGCGGGTATTGTTTCTTTAAAAAAAATTACTGAAAATTCATTAGAGGAATATAAGAAAAATGTTTTAAATGTTTTATTGCATAGGGGTCCTGACAGTTATGGAACCTGGAATAATAATAACGTATTATTTTTACATAGAAGGCTTAAAATTATTGATTTAGATGATAGAGCAAATCAACCTTTTCAAACTAAAGATGGTCGATATAGAATAGTTTTTAATGGTGAAATCTATAATTATAAATCTTTAGCAAAAAAACATCTTTCTGATTATGTTTTAAAGACTGAAAGTGACACCGAGGTTCTCCTACTATTATTTGAGAAATTTGGCTTAGAGTGCGTTAATTTACTAAGAGGAATATTTGCATTTGCAATTATTGATGTTGCTAAAGATATTATTTATATAGCTAGAGATAATTATGGTGTCAAACCGCTTTATTATTATTTCGACGATAATATTTTTATTTTTGCTTCAGAAATAAAAGCCATCTTTAGTTTTGGTGTAAAAGCAGAACTTAATGATGAAGTAATTGCAGAACAACTTATTTATGGATACGTAGCTGGAAGTAACACTATTTATAAAAATATTAAACGACTATTACCAGGAACTTTCTCTAAGATTTCTTTTGCCAATAAATTAGTTGTCACTTCTGAAGATTATTTTGATGCCACAAAAAATAAGATTCATTATGATTCTAAACTAGATGATAAAATCATAGCTAATTCATTAAAAGAAGCTGTTATTTCTCAAACATTAAGTGATGTTCCTGTTGGTTTTATGTGTAGTGGTGGTATTGACTCAAGTCTTATTTCTGCAATAGCAGCAAGTAATCAAAATTTCAAAAATAATATAAATACATATTGTGCAAAAATTAGCGAAAAAGGATTTGATGAATCATACTTTTCTCAAATTGTTGCTAATCATATCGGTTCAAAACATAGTGTGATTGAATCTGAACCAGCTGATATAACAAGACTTATATCAGCCTTAATATGGGCTCATGACGAACCTCTGAAGCACCCCAATTCTATACCAATATATTTAGTAAATAAAAGAGCAAAGGAAGACGTAACAGTTTTACTTACTGGCGAAGGAGCAGATGAAATTTTTGGAGGATACTGGGTTTTTCCATTGGTTAGAAAATTAGAATTTTTACGTAAAATTATACCAAAAAATTTCAAGCGTATACTTCTTTATTTATTTAAAAGACTTGGAAGACAAGCAAAGACTATTCAAGCAATGATGTCTGAAAGCACTGAAGAGCTATATGTAAATATGGGAACATCTTATGACAAAGTACTTCTAAGGAAACTTAGTCCAAATTTAAAGTTAAAAACAAGTGAAAGATTAAGAATAGCAAAAAAAGCATTTGATGGATCCGGGAAAGATGTCTTTCAGGGTTTTTTATTTTATTATCAACAAACACATTTAACCTCATTGTTTGATAGACAAGATAAAATGAGTATGATAAATGCAATTGAAGGAAGGGTTCCATATGTGGATGTTGATTTAGTAAAACTCGTTAATTCATTGCCTTATGACAGAAAAATTAAAGGAGGTGAGACAAAAGTAATTCTACGAAAAATCGCAAAAGATTTTTTACCAAAAGCTATTTTCAATAGAGATAAATACGCATTTGCTCTTCCTATTTACAGCTGGATGAAAAAATCACCTGAGTTTAATTCTATGCTAGACGATGTTTCTGAAGGATATTTAGTTCAAAAAGGTTATATCATAAAAAATGAATATAATAGATTACTAAAACAATTAAGAAACGGAAATTCCTCATTAGCCGATGTTGTCTGGAATATATTAAATCTGGA
>MDTD01189864.1_pt1 | contig 19877 bp, 12 predicted proteins | sample 811221 | NCBI WGS metagenome assembly MDTD01 (sample SAMN05326646, study PRJNA326480) | marine metagenome | isolation source: seawater | place: Pacific Ocean: South West | collected 2011
GGATGCGTAGGGGTCGTAATCGACGCGATCCGCGGCCCCGCCGTTGCCCGCAGCCCAGACGAAGATCGTGCCCTTGCCGTCGCGTCCGGTCGTCGCCGCGGTGATGAGCGCCTCGTTCTCGATGTCGCTGATCGAGCGGAGCTGACCGTTGTCGAAGGGGCCCCAGGAGTTGTTTTTGATGTCGGCGATGTCGTTGCGCCGCGCAAAGGCCTCGGCGTTGACGCTCGCCACGCCCGACGCGGAGTAGTACAGGCTGCCGTAGTCCGCGCCGTGCGCGATGCCGGCGGCGCCCTCTTCATTGTCACCGATGGCGACCGCGATGCCTGCCACGCCCGTGCCGTGGAACGACGAAGGCCCGGCCTGCGTGAGGTCGGCGTTGCGTTTGCCCGCCATGTCCGGATGGAAGCCGTAGACGCCCGAGTCGATCACGCCGATCGTGATGCCCTGGCCCGTGTAGCCCATCTTCCACGCGCCCTCGGCGTTGACGTCGTGGCCCTCGGAGTCCTCGTTGAAGAGGTGCCAGGCGAGCGGGTAGAACTCGTCGTTGAGGCTGTTGCGGGGCCCGAGCTCGGCCCGCGCTTCGACAGACGCGCTCGCAACGCCGGGCATGTCCGCGATCGCGCGAACCAACTCGTTCGCGCTTGTGATCGAGCCCGTGTCGATGGTGACGAAGCCCGCCGGCGCGGGCGTCAGCGCGTAGCCCGCATCGGTTAGCGCGCGCAGCGCCTCGTCGCTGGCTTGCACGTACACGCGGCTCGTCAGCGTGATCGGATCGGCCGCCACGCCCGGCTTGCCCGGGGAGAGGTCCTGCACAGCCGCGAGCGATTCACGGGCCGCGGGGTTGGCGATTCTCAGCTTCATCGCGCCAAGCGATGTGCGCACGCTGGCGACCTCTGCTGTCGTCGGCACGCGGTTGGCCTGCTGCGCGGCTGCGGAACCGGCAAGCATCGCAAGAAGCAGGCAGGGCAGCGGTCGGCGCAGGGGCATGAACATCTCTCCGGCTGGTGCGTTCTATGGACAGGCCCGATCGCGCGGAAATGCCCGGGGCCAGTGGTCTGTACGCTTGAGTGTGCCCCGAAGTTGCCTCAAATACCAGTGCTTCGAGGGGATCGGCACTCCTCTCTGCGTGAAAGTGGGCAGTCTGGCAGTTCTCTGACGTGCGGGCGTTTCGGTGCGTCCGAATTACGGACAGTTCGCCCTGATAATCCCGTCGCCGTCGGCGAAGGTGATGGGGTTGTCGACGGTCTGGGCGATGCCGCGGGGCAGCGGGCAGTCTGAGCCGCCCTCGACGGTGAAGCGGTACGTGTCGTCGTCGTACTCGCTCACGAAGCGGACCTCGGGCGTGCCGATGGCTCGTGCTGAGAGCAGCGTGCCGTCGACCGGGCGCAGTCGCCACTGGCCCGCGGTGAAGCTGGCGGTCCCGTCGGCGTGCACGACGATCGTGCGGTCGCCGGTCTCGTCGGTTGAGGCTTCGACGTAGAAATCCGCGGAGCGGTCGGTCCAGGTCTGTGCGCCCGGCTCGAGATGCTCAACGATCATCTGCGCGCTTGTGTCGGTGAAGACGGGGCCGAAGAACCGCGGCGCGACCGCGACGAGCAGCTCGTTCTGCGCGAGCGTGACGGTGGCGTTGTGATGGGGCCAGCTCTCGGTGGTGTGGAAGTTGAACGGCGCGATGCCGACGGAGCCGCCGCCGAAATCGGCGAAGGGGATGTCGTAGAACTTCGAGGCGCTGGTCACGATGCTGGGCGAACCGACACCCACGCGCACGGCCGCGTCGCCCGGGAAGTCGGTGACCTGGCCCTTGCCCACGATGATCTGACCCTGCAGCCCCTGCTCGCCTCGAACAAGGATCTCGCTCGAAGGCATGCCCGTGTTGGTGACGGGCATCGCGCCCACGATGATGCTCGAGCCCTCGGTCACACTCCCGGCGATGTCGATCTCCGGGCCGGCGGCCCGCTCGTTGCGGATCGCGTTGGTAAAGATCATCTCGCCCGAAAAGTCCCCCGCGATCGAGAGCATGCAGGGCGCCACGCTCCACCCGCCGAAGCTGGTGAGCGTGCGGGCGCGGAGCAGGCCCTCGTAGCCGCCCGTGCGCGTGGTCACACCCGCGAGGAAGCCCGGGACAGCCGGGTCGGTTTCGAGATCGATGTTGGCATGGATCTCGTCGGCCTCGATCGTGAGGATCGCGCCGGCGGTGATGATGTCGGCCAGCTCGCCCGGTCGGCCGATGTCGCCCGCGACGGTCACGCGCTCGATCGCGAAGCTGCCCTGCGGGGCCGACGCCCAGACCGCGGGTCGGCCTTCCGAGCCCATGTCGCCCGAGACGCTGAGCGAGGTGATCGGGCCCCGGCGGGCCGAGAGCTGACCGTTGAAATCGCCCCCGATCGTGACCGCACCGATGCTCCCGTTGTACGCCGCGACCGAGCCCTTGGGCGTCACCGAGCCGTCGATGTCGATCACGCCGATGCTCGGCGGGGGTGTCGCTGTGTCACCCCAGTGGACGATCGGTGCATCGAGATCGCCCGTGAGATCGAGCCGGACGAGGCGGTGGACCTCGACGCCCGGCCCAGAGATGTGCTTGGCGAAGATCTGGGCCCGGGTCCTTTCGTCGGCCTTGATGCCCGCGAGGGTCCGGCAGCCGAGCTGGTCGAGCGGGGCGTTGGCGTTGGGTTGAGGGAGGCTGGGCTTGCCGATCAGGAGCGTCGGAGCCATGCCCGGCTGGGCGTCAAGAGTGATCACCCCGATATCGGTGGTGGTGGGGCTGTCGGAGTAGACACGGATGGTGTCCGAGCCCTGGACCTCGATCGTGAGTTCGGAGCCCGAGGGGAGTCCCGGTTGGCCCGCGGCCTTGCTCGGGAAGCCCGGAAGGGCGTTCCAGCGGGCGTTGGTCTGGTCGTAGACCTCGGCGTAGATGCCCTGGGCGAGGGCAGCGGGGGCCTGGCAGAGGGCGGCGGCCAAGAGGAGGGCGTGGGCGGGTCTTTGGATGTGCATGCGTATCTCCGGTTTCCCAGAGGGTGCGCGGAGATCGGTGTTGTGCCGGCGGCGGGCGGGTGCTGATCGGGGCTTGAGATCGGGGTGGACGGGCTGGGCAAGCTGGGCGGGGTCCGGGTGGTGGTATGCGGACGTTGAGAGGAATGGTGGTTTCGGAGGGTGCCTGATCGTTGACCGCGATTGGGCTCTGGCTAGGATCGGATCCTCAACTCGGCGGTGGGCCGGGACGAGGCCGCTGTAGCTCAGTGGTAGAGCGCACCCTTGGTAAGGGTGAGGTCGTGGGTTCAAATCCCACCAGCGGCTTTGTGTTCATCGGTGGCGAGACGGTGACGTTCTCGGCACCTATGCTCATTGACCGGCTATATGTGGGTCGGGTGGTGACCCAAGGCGCTCGGCTTCCGGGCCGAGGCGGTGCGGGTCGAATTGTTTGTTGAGGTGCTCACGGTCGAGCGGCGCATAGCGTCAGCCTCGCCCGCGGGCTGGTTCGGGTCGGTCGAAACCGGCTCAAGAAGTAAGTCGTTCGCAGCGGCGGGCCCGTCAACGGTTGAGGGCTCGGACTGCTCGGATTTGGAGGTTCAGGGCTATGGCCAAGGGTGTATTCGAGCGCACCAAGCCGCACGTGAACGTCGGCACGATCGGTCACATTGACCACGGCAAGAGCACGCTCACGGCGGCGCTTGTGGCGCGAGCAGCAGCAAAGGGTCTCAGCGAAGCCAAGAGCTACGCGGACATCACCAAGGGCGGTACGGTTCGTGACTCGAACAAGACGGTGACGATCCATTCGTCACACGTCGAGTACGAGACCGAGACCCGTCACTACGCTCACGTGGACTGCCCGGGCCACGCGGACTTCGTGAAGAACATGATCACGGGTGCGGCCCAGATGGACGGCGCGATTCTCGTTGTGGCCGCCGACTCGGGCCCGATGCCCCAGACGCGAGAGCACGTGCTGCTCGCCCGTCAGGTGGGTGTGCCCTACATCGTCGTGTTCATGAACAAGGTCGACCTCGTCGACGATCCGGAGCTTGCCGACCTCGTCGAGATGGAAATCCGCGAGCTTCTCGACAAGTACGAGTTCCCGGGCGACGACACCCCGATCATCCGGGGCCAGTCGAAGGCCGCCCTGGAGAACCCGGGCGACGACGAGATCTGCAAGCCGCTCGATGAGCTGTTCGACGCGCTCGACAGCTACATCCCCGAGCCGGCGCGTGAGGCCGACAAGCCCTACCTGGTCGCCGTCGAGGACGTGTTCTCGATCAAGGGCCGTGGTACCGTGGCAACGGGTCGTATCGAGCGTGGCGTGGTCAAGGTTGGCGACGAGGCCGAGATCGTCGGTCTGGCGCCGAACCAGAAGACGACCGTCACGGGCGTCGAGATGTTCAACAAGACGCTCGATCAGGGCATGGCCGGCGACAACGTCGGTATCCTGCTCCGCGGCGTTGAGAAGGACCAGATCCAGCGCGGTCAGGTCATCTGCAAGCCGGGCTCGATCAAGCCCCACACCAAGTTCAAGGGTCAGGTCTACGTCCTGACCAAGGACGAGGGCGGCCGTCACACCCCGTTCTTCTCGAACTACCGTCCGCAGTTCTTCTTCCGCACGACGGACGTGACCGGCTCGATCAAGCTGCTCGGCGGCGCCGAGATGTGCATGCCGGGCGACAACATCGAGGTCGAGGTCGACCTTGGTGACAAGCCGGTGGCCATCGAGGAAGGCCTCCGCTTCGCTGTCCGCGAGGGCGGCCGGACCATCGGTTCGGGCACGGTGACCGCGATCATCGAGTAAGACTCGGGATCGCCGTCAGATTGATTCTCACCGGTCCGCTCGTGAAAGCGGGCGGACCGGCTTTCAAAGAACGTGGTCTGGTTGGGCGGTGGGTCCGCCGACCGCGACGCGTGGAAACAACGGGGTGTCCCGATGGCCAAGAAAAAAGCAGCAGCCCGCGAGTACGTGTGGCTTCAGTGCACCGAGTGCGACGACCTGAACTACCGGACTTCGGTGAATGTGAAGGGCGGCTTGCCGGAGAAGATGAAGGAGGGGATCCGCAAGTACTCCCCGCGTCTCCGCAAGCACACGCTGCACAAGATCAAGCGGAAGTAAGAGAGGCACTGGGCACCAGGCACAGGGCACTCGGGTTCACTGGAACTTGTGCCTGATGCCTGGTGCCGATGCCTCGCGGCGAAGCCACGGAACGCCAGTAGCTCAATTAGGTAGAGCAGCGGATTCCAAATCCGCAGGTTAGGGGTTCGATTCCTCTCTGGCGTGTTGAGGCAGAAAGCCTCGGCAATCGAAACGGGCACACATGAGCGTCGGTGTTTACAAGCCGGGACAGGGTTACTGGGTGCGGGTGCTGACGGCGATCTTCGCCGGGGCGCTGGTGCTCTCGGGGGCGATGTGGGCCTGGAACCAGGCGTCCACCTATGTGCCGCCCAAGCCCACGTACACGCTGAATCTTGCCGCGGTCGACGGGACACTCGCCGAGGGTGTGCAGGTCGATCTGTACCAGCTCGGCGCGTCGGCCGAGTCTGAGGACGAGCTCATCGGGACCGCGACGGTCGAGAGCTTCCTGACGGGCGATGCCCGGACGGGCACGGCGATCATCTCGAACATCCGGATGAACGACGATCAGATCGTCGAGAGCGCCAGGAGCGTCGTCAACGAGAACATCGTCGGGCAGGACGCCCCGTTCAGGGCCGAGGTGGTCTCCGCGGTCGGCATCGCCGCCTTCGACGTGATCTACGTCCAGGCGAGCGTGGCGGGCGTGATCATCCTCATCGGTGCGGTGCTGATCTACCTGTTCGTCGCGATGCAGCGCCGCACGGTGGAGTTCCTGATCGCGACCGACGGCGAGATGAAGAAGGTCAACTGGTCGACCCGCAAAGAGGTCCAGGGCTCCACGATGGTGGTCGTGATCGCCTCGTTCCTTCTGGCGATGATTATCTTCGTGATCGACTACGGCTTCGGCGCGTTCTTCAAGCTGATCGGTGTGCTCCAGGGCTGACGCCCGCTCGGTGCCCCCAGATCAGCCGACAGATCGCACGCAATATGATTCAGGTTGAAAGGGAACGGTACATCCATGGCTGAGCACGACATGCCGCATCAGAACGGAACGGTCGAGGGTGATCAGCCCGAGACCCCTCAGAGCGAATCGGAGGCCAAGCCCGAAGCCGCTCCCGCTCCGACCGAGCCCGCGCTCGACGGCAAGCCCAACGAGAAGGCCGACCTGATCGGCGACGACGAGCCCGTCCGCCACGAGGGCATGGACTGGTTCGTGCTCCGCGTGGCCTCGAACAAGGAGAGCTCGGTCCGCGAGACCCTCCTGCGCAAGGTCCAGATCGAGAACATGGGCCACCTCGTCAACCGCATCCTCGTCCCGATGGAGAAGACCAAGACCATCAAGGGCGGCAAGCAGCGGATCACCCAGACCAAGCTCTACCCGGGCTACGTCTTCGTCGAGATGCGTCTGGAAGAGGACGGCCGGATCCCGCAGGACGTGTTCTTCCTGATCAAGGAGACCACGGGCGTGGGCGATTTCGTGGGCACAGCCGGGCGTCCGACGCCGCTGCAGCAGCACGAGATCGAGAAGATGCTCCAGGACAGCAAGAAGCCCGAGGACGAGCCGACGGTGAAGCTGACCTTCGAGAAGGGCGAGGCGGTCACGATCAAGGAAGGCCCGTTCGAGGGCTACGAGGGCACGGTCGACGAGCTGCTCCCCGAGAAGGGCCTGGTCCGTGTCCTGGTCACGATCTTTGGTCGTCAGGCCCCGGTCGAGCTCGAGGAATGGCAGATCGTCAAGACGTCCGACGCCTGACTTTCGCCTCACATGCAATGAGAAATCATTTACGGCGGTCCCTATCGGGGGCCGCCGATTCTTTTATGACACCTCGGGCGAGCTCGGGCATAGGCTGTTTTGGTGGCGGAGCCAGTGGAGAGATTGCGTGAGCGAGCAGGGACGTTCGTTGGAGCTTGGTGGATCCGGGTCGCTCTCGTCGCGCCAGCGTGAGGAGCAGGCCGAGCGCATGGAGGTCGTCGAACCCGTCGGCGGCCCGGGCAAGAAGCGCGGACGCAAGCGCAAGATCGCCATCGTCACGGCGGCGGCTCTGGTCGTGCTCGTCGGCGCGGCGCCCACGATCGTCGGGCGCGTCGGCAAGGGCGCGGTCGAGTCGAGACTCTCGGAAGCCCTGGGCGGCAACGTACGCATCGAGAAACTCGGGCTGAGCTGGGTCGGCGGGCAGAGCGTCAGGAGCCTGCGCATTGTCGATGGCTCGCTGCGCGAGATCGCTGACGTCGACATCCGCACGGACCGGTCTCTGCTCGGGCTGGCGCTGAACTGGAAAGACCTGGGCACGATCACGGTCTCGGGCGATGTGACGATCGACGAGCGCGAGGGGCCGCTGGGCGGTCTCGAGCCCAAGAGCAAGGACCCGGCGCCCAAGTCGGAGGGGCCGGCGCGTCTGCCTGCTTCGCTTGCGGGCAAGCTCCGCGCCCAAGGGCTGAGCGTCGTGTACATCACCTCCGAGGGCGAGGAGTACGGTGCCAGTGATATTGAGGGCGTTCTCGATCTCGCGGTTGGCGGGGCGGCATCGGGCACGCTGACGAGCACAATCGCGGCGCCCGACTGGTCGGGCCGAGCGGAGATCACGCTCGATGTCACGGGCCTGACCGACAGCGAGGGGCTGATCACACCCGAGAAAGCCAGCGCGACCGGGAGCGTGGCTCTGGGGGGCGAGGCTTCGCCGATTGACGCGTTTGTGGGCGAGTCGTTCGATTCGGGGGCGTACACGTCGAAGGTCACGTTCAACGCTACGCCCGAACGCGGCACGGCTGAGGTGGTGTTCGATTCGTCAGCCATCGCGGCGAGCCTGCCCGTGACGTTCCGCAAGGTCGAGGGCGGCTACCGCGTCGAGGCGCAGCGCGACGGGATGGTTCGCGGCGATGAGCGCGTGGTGCGCGCGGCGTTGCCGGAGCTGACTGAGGCTGCGGGCCAGAGCGTGACGCTCGAGTCGGGTCAGGTCGTGACGCTCAGCGACGTGCCGGGCGTGAGCGTGAGACTGAACGAGTTCGGCGCGACGCTGCCCACGGACGGCAGGGGGTTCGACTGGAGCACCGCGGTCCTGCGCGGGCAGGTGGAGACGACGCAGCTTGCTGGCACGCTCGATGACGAGGTGTGGATGATCGAGCCCGTGACGCTCGACGTCACGACGCGCGGCGTGGAGCGGGGCGTCTCGGTGCAGGCGGTCACGACCGCACGGCTCGACGAGAGCCCCGCGGGGGTCTTCGTGCTCAACGCCAAGCTGACTGAGCTCTACGACGCGTCGGGCCGATTGCCGAGTGAGGGGGTCGTCGGCGCGGTGCTCGCGGGGCTCAAGGGCGGTGTGGAGATCAACGACGTCGAGGGGGCGCTGCTCGATTCGCTGGCCGGCGCGTGGCTCAGGGACGCCAAGATTTCGGTCGTCGAGGATCTCGGGCAACGCGTCGACGCGGAGCTGACCTTCGAGGGCGGCGCGTCGCGCGAGCTTCGGCTGTACGTCAGCTCCGACAACGTGCGAGGGAGCGCGGGATTCGTCATCGAGGACACGGTCCTGCGCGACAGCGGCTCGGGCGTACGGTTCGAGGCGGACTCCATCGCGCCGCTCGTGACACGCCAGCTCGGGATCGAGGGCGTCAGGCTTGATCAGGGCGGACGGGCCGAGCTCTGGGTGCGCGATGTCGCGGTCGATCTGAACCGCTTGCAGTCTGAGGCCGAAACGGACCTCCGCGCGGTCTGCGGCAAGGCGGAGCTGCGTATCGAACCGATGACGGGCACGGTCCTGATCGCCGACGAATCGCACACTCTCGCGACGTCGGCCTCGGCGCTGACGGTCGATGTGTTGAATATCGAAGACGGCGCGAGCATCGCCGGGAGCATGTCGCTGCGGGTGGACGATCAGGCTGCGGGCGATCTGAGTGTGTCGCTCCGAGCGTCGGAGCTGGTCGACGAGACGGGTGCGTTCAGGGTCGGCGTGCCGAGGATCGACGGCGAGGTCGCGCTGCGGAACGCGATGACAAGCCTCGCCCAGCCCATGGTCCAGTCCGCGGGGCTTGTGCTCAGCGAGGACATCGGCCCCAGGCTCGACATCATCGCGACCGCTTCGGTGGATGCGGAGAGTCGAATCGGGCTGGCGTTCGATGTGAAGTCGGACCGTCTGACGGGCAGCGCGGACTTTGTTGTCGCCGATGATGTGATCAGGTCCGACGAACAGGGCGTGAAGCTCGCGTACCTGAACGCGGGCTCGCTCATCGGGCGGTTCATGCCCGAGACGATCTCGGCTGCCGACGGGGGCGGGCTGTCGCTGACGGCCGATGACATCACGCTCGCGCTGGGCGAGACGGGCATCGACTGGTCGCGTTCGGAACTCTCGGCAAACCTCGGGCTGCTCGGGGTGAGGCTGCGCGGCTCGGCAGGCGAGCAATACCAGGCCGACCGCCTCGACATGGCTCTGACACTCGATGGAGCGGCGGGCACGGGTGCGATCGAGCTCAGCGGCCTGCTCTCGCAGTCGGGCGAGCCCGTGGTCGCGGGCGGCAAGATCGTCGCTATGAACCTGATCAGGCAGGGCGCGTTGACGCCCGCGCGGGTGCGGTACGACGGGCGGATCGACCTGAGCGGTTTGCCCGTGGCGCTGGCGGCCGAGGTCGCCGACCCGTCCCGAAGCAGCGGCCGGGTGCTGGCGGCCGAGCTCATCGGTCGGCTGGTCGATGTCGTGCTGATCGCCGACGCAGCCAGCGGCGAGATCGGTCTGAGCGTGTCGAGCGATCGGCTCGAGGGCGGTCTGAACGCGGAGATGTCTTCGGGTGATCTGCGCGTCACGGGCGGTCAACTGGTGTCGGAGATCGGGCCCGAGGTGATCGAGCAGATCCGTCTTCGAGCCGGACAGGCCGCGGGCAAGGCCGAGCCTGTGGGCGCGCGGTTTGTTGAGCCGGCGCGGGTGGAGATGACGCTCGGCGCGTTCGATCTGCTTCACGGCTGGTCGCTGGCGGCGACGGGCAAGCCGGAGGTGAAGCTCACCGCGTCGGGCATGGTCGAGGGTTTGCCCATCAAACGAGGCGAGGAGACACTCCGCTCCGGTCCGATCGGCTTCGAGGCTCTCATCGTCGATGGCCACCTGCCAGTCGGTGCGATCCTGGGTCAGGGCAACGAGCAGATGTCGCTGGCGATCTCGGGTGATGTCGTCACGACTGGCGGCCGGGTCGTGGCGATCACGGGCGGGGCGGATGTCGGGTTCGATGCGGGTCGGCTCGGTGGGCCGGTTCGCGCGGACGTGCGCATCGAATCGCTCGATGCGGGCCTGGTGGATGACGTGGCGCACTACGACGGGCTCATCGCGGGTCTGTTCGGAGCCAAGGTGGATGCGGACGTGGCGCTGACGGGCATCATCGCCGACGGATCGGTCGGCACGCTCGATGGCGAGCTGAGCCTGACGAGCCCGCGATTGAATTCTGAAACGCCGATCCGCTTCGTGGTGTCGCAGGAGGCGATCGCGCTGGGCGAGCCGGCGCAGATCGATTGGCGCGTGGCCCCTGAGGTGGCGACGCGTTACGGGTTCGGTCAGCCCCTGGGAGCCGAGCGCGTGCGCGTGACGGATGAGATCGGGCTGGACATCCGTGTGGATCGGCTATCGGTGTCGCGTGGCGGCGGGCCGGTGCGCGAGGGTGTGTTTGGCATCGATGCCAGAGTGGATGCCGACCGCGTGAACCTGTTCGTCCCGCATGAATCGACGGGTGAGCAGGGGGGTGTGACGCACGCGTACGAGCCCGTGTACCTGCACATCTCGGGCGATGCCGGGCAGATCCTGATTGACGGCAACGGACAGCCGACGGATGCCGACCGCGAGCCCATCACGCTGGTCGCGCGGGTCGAGTCTTTCGCGGCCGAGGACGGGAGCGTCGCGCTCAACCGCGCCAAGATCGATGGTCAGATCCTCGCCAAGGACGCGCCGACGGCGATGATCGACGGGCTGCTCGCGCAGAACGGGCTCCTGCTCGAGGTGCTCGGCCCCTCGACCATGCTCGATGTGAAGGCGAGCGATCTGCAGGCCGACGGCGGGGCGCTCACGCTCGACCTCCAGACCACGCGGGCCTCGGGCAAGCTGGTGGGCAAGATGTACGAGGGTCGGCTGATCGCCATTGAACCGGCAGAGCTTGTTGTGCGCGAGGTCCGGCCCGAGCTGGGCGAGTTCATCGGCGAGGCGCTGCCCGTCATCGGGCGCGTCACCAAGGGCCCCGACGACGGACCGGCGCAGCTGACTGTCAACGTGCTCGAGATCCCGCTCGTTCGAACGACCGAGCTCAGCCGATTGCAGGACCTGCAGATGGAGGCCGTCGTCGATCTCGGGACGGCTCGCTTCCAGACCAGTTCGATCTTCTCCAAGGTCATGAAGGTCGCCAAGCAGCAGTCAGAGGGCGGCATCGGACGCAGGATGAGCCCGGTGAACTTCACCATCAACAGCGGCGTCTTGAAATACCCGCGCACGAAGATCCCGATCGGCGAGTTCACGATCGAGTCCGCCGGCACGATCCGCCTGACCGACGGGTACATCGACGTCGTGACCTACGTCCCCATGGCGGCGCTCACGGAAGAGGCGCTCGGCATGCTGAAGACGGGCGTGACCTCGCTGCTGGGTCGTCAGATCCCGCTCTTCGAGTCGATCACGATGGTGCCCTGGCGCACCAAGGGCATGCCGGGCGAGCAGAAGACGCTTGCCGACCTTGAGCTGTTGATGCAGAACGTTGGCGACACGCTCAACCCGCTCGATCTGATCAACAAGGGCCTGGGCTCGATCCAGGATCTTGTGATCGACAAACCCAAGCCGAAGAACGACGAGGACGAGTGATCGTCAGCTTTCGTCGAGGATGGACTTGCGGTCTTTCCAGAGGTTGTCCAGACGCTGGCTGGTCTTGGAGGGCGGCGGCGAGGCGAGTCGTGAGCCGCAGGCGGTGAGCAGATCGACCATGCCAGCCGCGTCGGCGACGGCGACGTGCTCGCGGCCGGGCTTCGGATCCTTGAGCGTGCCCGCCTGGGCCTCGTCGAGATTGGCCATGTTGTGGTAGTTGCCCAGCGGCAGGCAGACGCAGGTCGCGTCGAGGCCGGCGTGGCAGAAGACGGTCGCCTCGCACGCGCCGCCGGCCATCAGCTTGCGCTGCCACTTCCACTTGGGCAGATCGCTCTGTTTCTGCGAAGCGGTGGGGGACGAGGGGCCGCCGGCGATGTCCTCGGCGATGCGGGCGATGTCGTCGGTCAGGCGCGGGCTGAAGATGGTCAGGCGATCGCCCACGCGCACGATCGGGCCGCCGCCGATCGGGGCTTCGGGGAACGCACGGCTGTTCTCGAGCGCGATGACCTTGGCCTCCTTGGGCACCGTCCCGTGATGCACGACCGCAAGCGCGCCGATGAAGCCGACTTCCTCGGCGCGTGTGAAGAGAATGCGGACGTCGGCTTTGTGCTTGCCCGCGCTCCGTTCGGCGCGGATGCGATCGAGCGCGAGCATCGCGCAGGCGGCCGCGGCAAGATCGTCGCAGGCGTGCGTGTACATGATCCCGACCTCTACCGAAGGCTCGGGCAGGAGCCAGCGGGCGATGTCATTGGTCGTGATGTCCTCGGCCGGCTCGTCGAGTTCGCAGAGGTAGTGCTTGTAGGGGCTTTCGGAGGTGGCGTCGGTCTGCTCGGTGATGGTGCCGGGCAGTCGGCGGTCGTCGGCGGTGATGATCTCGACGCGTGCGCCGGGGAAGTAGTCGTCCATGACGCCGCCGCGGAAGGCGAGCTCGAGGGCGCTGGGCGCGATGACACGTTCAACGACGAAGGCTGGGTGGTCCAGATGCGCGGTGAAGTAGACGGGCGAGCCCGGGTCCGAGGGCTCTTTGAACGCGACGGTCAGGTTGCCCGAGGCGTCGGTTTCGAGTGTGAGGTCGTCGCGATCGCTCACCCATTGCCTGATGAAAGAAACAACGCGACCCTCACGGCCGGCAGCCGTGGGGATCGCGGTGAGTTCGAGAAGAAATGCGATATCGGCTTCGGTCATGCCTGATGGTATGACCGGGCGGGGCTTACCGGATCGGGACGGGGTTGTCGCACTCGATCAGCACGGGCTGGATGCCCCGGCTTTGGCCGAGGAAATTCATGGCGTTCCAGTCGTTCTGGTCTTGGAGTATGTTGCACGAGTCGTCGTCGCAGGCGCCGAAGCTGCCGCAGTTCGTGGTGTTGAGGTTGGAGCAGTTGATGTTCCGGGTGATGGTGCCGGCGTCGATGCTGCCGTTCTCGTTCCAGTCGATGGGCACGCCGCAGATTCCGTCGGCTTCGATGAGTGCGCTCTCGTTGAGGTCGGGGTTGAAGCCGCGGGAGTAGTCGAGGATGCCGTCACCGAACCCGTCGCAGTCGACGTCGACACCGGGGAACTGGTTGTTGTAGTTCATGACGGAGTTGTAGTTGGGCTTTCGGTTGCGGTTCTCGAACCCGCCGTGACGGAGTCCGAAGTTGTGTCCGATCTCGTGCATGAGTGTGTTGGCAACGCCCTCGTCCCAGTCCCAGTACTGGTAGAGGGTGACGAAGAATGCGTCGCCGTTGATGTACGCAACGCCCGATGAGCCGTTGCTCGGCGAGTTGTATCGGTGGGTGAAGACGCCGTGGTGGAAGTAGCCGAACCGGCTGGGGTCCATGTAGCTGTCGCGCCACTGGTAGCTGAATTCGAGGTACTCGGGGTTGGTGCCGTCGAGGATCTCGGTGCCGCCGGTGAAGAGCCCGCCCTGGCCGTAGTCGATGATGAAGTCGATGCCGGTCGTGCCGTCGGGGTTGGTGAGTGGCGAGGCGGCGAATGCGGCCTGCACCCGGCTGACCATACCGGGTCTCGGACGGTGCGAGTGGAACGAGGTGTTGTAGTCGTCTTCGGTCCAATCGATCTCAACGAAGATGGTTTTGCGGTTCGGGTTGGCGCCCATGCCAGGGAGGTTGACGCCGGTGGTGGTGCCGTAGATCTCGTCGCCGTCTTCGAGGTTGTCGCCGTCGGAGTCGGGGTTGTTTGGGTTGGTTCCCGTGGCGAACCCGGCGACGTAATTGCCCGTGTTGTTCTCGTAGATGTTGGGGATGCGGTCGCCGTCGGAGTCGGTGAAGTCGCACCCGGCGTTGTAGTTGGCGACCCAGGCGCTGAAGTCGGCGGGCGTGCAGGAGCCGTCGTTGTTCTGATCGCAGAGGGTCGTGGCGTTATTGAACGCGGATACCCAGGCGCTGAAGTCGGCTGGGCTGAGCATGCCGTCGACATTCGTGTCGGCCGGGCAGGGGCTGGTCTGTGCGGTCGCGCACGCGGTCAGGCCCGCACAAAGAAAGAGACTGGCAAACTTCTTCATTCGATGATCCTCGCAGGTTGAGAGAGCACGGTATCGGCATGCCGGGAGAATCACCAGATTCGATCCGCCAAGTGCGCGATATTGGCGCAGAATTCGCGCAGTCTGCGAGAACTTGGGTAAGCAGGGATCAGCGTCGGCCTGATTTGATCCGGCCGCCGAGCATCTTGGGCGGGCGCTTGGCGGGCACCACGCCGCCCGGGAACTTGTCCTCGGTGACCTCGGTCTTGGGCGGGGCCTCGGAGGAGTTGTACCGGCTGCGCTGCATGGCAGCCTCGAGCTGGCGTTCGCGTTCGAGCTGCTGCTCGCGGTAGTTCGAGGGGACCGGCCCGGGCTCGAAGTCCGGGTACTCCTGGATCGGGATCTCGGAGTTGATGTGGTTCTCGATCGCGGTGAGCAGCGGGCCCTGCTCGGGGGTGACGAAGGACCATGCCACGCCGCCCGCGCCGGCTCGTGCGGTGCGTCCGATGCGGTGGACGTAGAGCTCGATGTCCTCGGGCAGGTCGTAGTTGATGACGTGGGTGATGTTCTCGACGTCGATGCCGCGGGCCGCGAGGTCCGAGGCGATCAGGACCGAGAGCTTGCCCGAGCGCAGGCGTTCCATGACAGCGTTGCGTTTGCCCTGGCCGAGGTCGGCGTGGATCGCGTGCGCTTCGATGCCTTCGCCGTTGAGCATGCGCGCCAGCTCGTCGACGACGCGCTTGAGTCGGCAGAAGACGAGCGTGAGCGTGGGCTCCTCGTGGGTGAGCAGGTGCTTGAGGAGCTTCTTCTTGTCCCAGGGTTGGACGGTGAGGTAGAACTGCTTGACGAGGCTGGCCGTCAGCGAGCCGGCGCTGGTGACGATCTTCTCGGGGTTCTTCATGTAGCTCCGCGCGAGCTTCTCGATCTCGTCGGAGAGCGTCGCGGAGACGAAGACGGTCTGGCGGTCTTTCGGGCAGAGCCCCAGGATGTGCTTGATGTCCTGTCGGAACCCGACGTCGAGCATCCGGTCGACCTCGTCGAGGATGACGAACTTGAAGTTGTTGAAGCTGAGGTAGCCCCGACGCTGCATGTCCATGATGCGTCCGGGCGTGCCGACGATGATCTCGGCGCCCTTCTTGAGCTTGTCGGCCTGGGTGGTGATTTTCTGTCCGCCGTAGACCGGGATGGAGCGGATGTGGGTCTTGAAGCCGAGCTCTTCGAGCTCCTTGTGGATCTGGATCGCCAGCTCGCGCGTGGGGGCGAGGACGAGGGCCTGGAAGTCCTCGCCCGGTGTGACCTCGGCCAGCAGCGGGAGGCCGAAGGCAGCGGTTTTGCCCGTGCCCGTCTTGGCCTGCCCGATGACGTCCTTGCCCGCGATGATGGGCGGGATGATCTGGGCCTGGATGTGTGTCGGGTTGGTGAAGTTGAGTTCGGTGAGCTGCTCGAGGATCTCGGTCGGCAGACCCAGATCCGCGAACGACTGGTCCTGATCGAAGATGTCGGCGTTGGAGGTGTCACGCGCCGAGCGCACGCGGGTGACCTTGGCGTCCTCGGCGGTGGATTCGGGGCGGCCGTCGGGTGCTCGGCCTTGGCTTTCGCCCTGGTCCTTGCCGCCGCGACGACGGCGCGAGCGTTTGCGGGGTTTGCGTTCGCCCTCGCCTGATTCGGACTCGGCTGTTGCTGCGGCGAGATCGCGCCCGCGGCGGGGCTTGCGCGCACCCTCGCTGGACGAATCCGCGCCGGTCTCGGTGCCTGTGTTCTTCTCGGTAGATGCAGCGGCATCGCTGGAAGGCTTGCGCCGGCGTCGGCGCCGCTTCTTCTTGCTGGCTTCGGATGACTCGGGAGCGGGTTGCCCGGATTGGGCCTGATCGGGGTTCTCTTCGGGCATTTTGTGTCCAAGTGCCTGCGTAGGCGGCTGTTACGGGAAGGGTGGTCCGGGCGTTTTCTCCTTCCCGGCCCAAATCGACATATCAGGAGATCGTAGCGCGCTAGCTGGCGTTCGTCGTTTCACCCGTTTGGGCGAGGCGAAAGAGGGCCTGATGCTTCAATTTGGTCGCTCGCGCGGTGGCGTGGGCGGCTCGGAGTCCGGGCATGCCGTCGAGAAACGCCTGGCGGAGCAGGAGTTGTTTGAGAAACGCACCGGCAGGGCTGGTCAGCAGTTTGAGCCGACTGGGTTTGCGTCCCTCGGCGAGCATGGATCTGGCCATCGTCTCGGCGTGGCGGGCCTGCTTGGCGAGGAACTCGTCCCAGGTGCTGATCGAATCGTGGCGGAGATCGCCCGAGAGTTTGTGGATCGATTCCGTGGGGTCGATCGGTTGGAGGTGGTCGTGCGGGTCGAGGCCGGCCCATCGGTACAGCCCGCGCCGCACGAGACGCAGGCGCCACTCGGGCTGCCAGGCGTGGTTGAGGGGTGTGTCGTCGACGAAAACCTTGCGGTTGACCATGAAACCGGTGTGCTCGCCAGGGCAGTCGAGGGCGGCTTCGATGCAGCGCTTGAGCTCAGGCAGGGGGGATTCGTCGGAATCGAGCGCCAAAACCCAGTCGCCCGTGCAGTGCTCGAGGGCGAGCTGCTTCGTTTTGACATACCCGAGCCAGGGGGACTCGATGACACGCGCGCCGGCTTCCTGGAGCATGTCGAGGGTGGCGTCGGTGGATCCCGAGTCGACCGCGACGATCTCGTCGGCCAGGCCCCGGACCGATTCGAGGGTGCGCCCGATCGTGTCGGCGGAGTTCTTGCAGACAATGGAGACGGACAGCCGCATCGCGAGGATGGTAGAGGACGGGGCGGGTGTGTGCGGGGTGGATGCGAGCTAGGCTGGGGTGTGGACCGGAACGTGCGCATCTGGCAGGTCGGCGTGGGCGAGGATCGGGGGCTCTGGGAGCGTCGGCTCGCGGCGATGTTCTGGACGGAAGGCGAGCGGATCAAGCGCGACCGGAAGGGGCGCGAGGTCTGGCGGGTCGAGGCAGAGGGATCGGCTGGGCCGGTGGCATATGGGGTGAAAGCGCGCCCGCTTTCGGGGGTGCGCGATCGCGTGCGGTTCCGGTTTGGCGCGACGGATCTGGGTCGTTCGGTGCTCGGTTCGGCGCTGCTGACGGCAAGAGGGTTCGAGACGCCGAGCGTCCGGGTGCTCGGGATTGTGCGCACGGAATCGGGCTGGGCGGAGGCGCTCGTCACGGATTGGGTCGAGGGCAGGACGCTCCTGTCGGCGTGGGCGGATCAGGATGGGGGTGACAGGCTGACGCTGGCGCATCGTGCGGGGGCGCATGTCGGCCTGCTGGCGCAGCACGGGGTGTTCAATCGCGACGCGAAGCCATCGAATGTGGTGATTGATTCGGATGGCGGTTTCGTGATGGTCGATGTCGGTGGTGCGCGGCTGTCGGGGGGTGACCGTGAGCGCGAGCTGGCGCGGATGGTGGCTGCTCAGGGTTTCGAGCCGACGGGTGTGGGCGCGCAGCCGGGGGCTGGCGCGGTAGTCGCGTGTGTGCGCGCGGCGCTGCGGGCGCTGGGGGGGAGTTCGGGCCCTGATCGGCGCATGCGTCGGCGTGTGATCGAGTTGCTTCGTCGTGAGATCAATGCGCACGGCGATCCGGCTCCGAAGGACGACCCGTTGCGCAAGGCATGAGAATGCGCTAGGCTGGTGGTGATGTCGCGCGCGCAGGCTGAATCTGATCCCTTCGACGAGTTCGGGCCGGTGAGCCCGGATCGGCCATTGGAGAAGGTGTGGATCCCGCGGGACAAGCCGGGCTTCTTTCCGGGGCCTGTGGGCGAGGCGCATCACCCGGAGAAGTGGGACTGGCCCGGGTGGCTGAGGGGTTCGGACGCGGCGTGGCTCAGGACGCTCGAGCGTTTGTACGGCCTGCCCGCGGCGTTCCCGGCGGCGATGAGCCCGGAGACGGGGCTGCTGCTCTTTTCGCTGGTGCGCAACATACGGCCGAGGACGGTGATCGAGGTCGGCTCGTTCATCGGTGTGAGCACGATCTGGATGGCAGCGGCTCTGGAAGAGATCGGCGACGCATACGCGCAGTCGGGCGATGAGGCCGAGCGCACGGGCGCGCTGGTTTCGATCGATACGTTCGATCCGTTGCCCGAGACGCAGTGGCGCAAGGCGAGCGTGGGGGGCGATCGACGGGAGCTCGTTCGTTCGCATGTCGAAGAGGCGGGGCTTACACACCGGGTGCATCTGGAGCAGGGTGTGAGCTGGGAGGTCTTGCCCAGGATCAGGCCGCAGCTGCGCGAGACGGGGGGCGTGCAGTTGGCGCTGCTTGATGGGGATCACTCGGCGGAGGGGTTGCGGAAGGATCTGATCGCGCTCGAGCCGGTGCTCGAGACGGGCGGGTATGTGATCGTGCACGACACGATCCCCGAGCGCTGCGGCGGGCACGTGGGGGGTCGTCATCTGCTCGAGCACATCAACAGCTTCGCGGCGGGGTTGTACGAATCGGTGGAGATCTATCTGTCGCCGATGAATTACGGGATTGGTTTGTTTCGGAGGATGGGGTAGAGCCCCCCTCATCCGCCCGCTTCGCGGGCACCTTCTCCCCCGGCGGGGAGAAGGAGGAGAAGGCAAAGGATTGGGGAGAGAAGGGAAAGCCCCTCACCCCAGCCCTCTCCCCGGAGGGGAGAGGGAGGGAAAGCACATGGCCAAGAAGTCAGGGACACTCAAGCCGACGCATGAGATGAAGGGTTCGCTGCGCTCGGAGACGGGCAAGGCGAAGGGTGTGCGCGTGTACGTGGGAGATTGCCGGGACGTGCTGGGCGAGATCCCGCAGGTCAAGCGAGGCGAGGTGGACCTGGTCTTTGCGGACCCGCCCTTCAACTGGTCGCGTGCGTACGACGAGTGGCACGACAAGATGCCACGCAACGACTACCTGGACTTTACGTACGACTGGCTCGATCTGTGCATCGGGGCGCTCAGGGATCACGGCTCGATCTGGGTGAATATCCCGGACGACACGTGCGCCGAGATCGTGATGCACCTCAAGCAGCGCGGGCTGACGATGATCAACTGGTGTGTGTGGCACTACCGGTTCGGGCAGAACACGAAGTCGCGGTTCATCAACTCCAAGGTGCACGCGCTGTACTTTGCCAAGAACGCCAAGAACCGGCGCTGGAACGCGGAGGCGGTGCTGGAGACCTCGGACCGTGCTTCGACGTACTTCGACCCGCGGACGATGGACAAGCGCGACGGCATGCCCGCGGGCAAGCGGTTGCCGATGGATGTGTGGTACGGCGAGTACTGGGGGCGCATTCAGGGCAACAACAAAGAGCGCCGACACGGGCACGATAATCAGCTTCCCGAGGTGTACCTGGAACGCGTGATCAGCGCGACGAGCAACGAGGGGGACCTGGTGCTCGATCCGTTCCTGGGCTCGGGCACGACGGGCGTGGTGGCGCACGCGCTCGGGCGGGGGTTCATCGGGACGGAGTACTCGGCGGCCAACGCGAAGCGCTCGTTCGAGCGCATCGAGAACGGGCCGATCAGGCTCGGGGCGCTCAAGGACGCGGTGACGGCGATCCATAAGCCAAGACGCAGAGCGCCCGCAGCGGCTGCCA
>MDTD01165666.1_pt1 | contig 19875 bp, 17 predicted proteins | sample 811221 | NCBI WGS metagenome assembly MDTD01 (sample SAMN05326646, study PRJNA326480) | marine metagenome | isolation source: seawater | place: Pacific Ocean: South West | collected 2011
TTAAATAAATTATTATAGTAATCTTCATTTTGATGTAACCATCTATGCTCAATCATGAAGGCTGGGATTCCACATGACATAGAATATTTTACAGTTTCATATGCACTAATTGGTGATACTGGATAAAACACATTAATACCTGGAATAGAAGATAAAAATGAATGAAAACTTTGAGAATGAGTTGGACCTTGTCCCCAACCCCTTCCAATAATTAAACGAATGAGTATTGATGAATTAAAATCCTTATCAAACATAAATGACCACTTAGCAATACTATTAATTATTTGATCAAAAGATAACAGTGCAAAGTCAAATCTTTGATGAGTCAAACAAACTGAATATCCCTGCAAAGACATACCAAAAGCAATTCCTGTTAATGCATTTTCAGAAGTAGGTGGCTCTATAACTCTTCGTTCTCCATATTTTTCTAAAAGACCTTTGGTCGTTCCAAATATTCTTTTAGGGTCATTAATCCCAAGTCCTATACATACTGATTTATTATTGTTACTCATTACCTCATGTAAAGCTAAATTAATAGCATCAGTATATGTAATTATTTTTTTATTCATTTTCTCAAATTAATATGTCTAAGCTCAGATTCTTGAAATAATTTCTCACAGTGTTCTTTTATAGAAAATTTTATACTTTCAATATCAAAAGTATATTTATTATCTTTAAGAAGATAATTTTCATAAAGTTTAATAATATCAATTTCCTGCCAATGTTCTAAAAATTTTTTTGTACGATAGCTTAAATTATCATCATTATTAGGGCCACAGTGCTCTAAATATCTGTGAGTAAGAACTTCTATAACAGATGGTCCTTTATTATCTCGACATGCATTTAAGACTTCACCCCATTTTTCATAAAGAAATAAAAAATCATGATTTTCTACTTTAATGTAATTCAAATTAAAAGCTTCACATTTTTTCTTTAAAGATAAAAAACCCTGCCTATCTTTTAAATGAGTATAAACAGAATATTCATTATTTTCAATAATAAAAATACAAGGTAAATTTCTTACAGATGCATAGTTTAATGACTCATAAAATACTCCCTCCTCTGTTGCACCATCACCTAAAAAAATATATGTAACGAAATTATCAGATGATAACTTTTGAGCTTCAGCTAAACCTACTCCAATAGGAATAGTATTACCTACTATTGCTGTAGATGCGATAAATCCTGCAGACTCATCAGTAAGATGCATAGAACCACCTTTTCCACCCGAGCATCCCGTTTTCAAACCGTGCAATTCATCGAATAATTTAATTAATTTTCCTCCTTTACCCAAATAATGTGCATGTGATCTATGTGTACTTACTGCTAAATCATTTTCGTTACTAAAACAACTCAATATAGATGGAACCATTTCTTGACCAATACTTAAATGAGTAGGACATCTCATGTTACCTTTATGATAATTTTCAGAAATAACTTCCTCTGCTGACCTAATCATTAATGCATTCTTGAATGCATTAAATACTTTTTGATTATCCATGAATTAACAAAATTAAAATAAATCCAAATTGATTATTAGAAAAGATTTTTTATCTAAAAAATCTCATTCAAAATATATAAAAGAATAATCTCCACTATAACCGGTTCTTCTAAACCACCAATCCCAACCTTTGGGATTATGAAATGCTTCGCAACTTACTTGCCAATAAAGTAAGTTTGCTTTTTCTCTCTCATTTCTATAGCTTTCAACACATAAATATTTATATTTCTGACCTACCCTTTCCATTTCAATTAAAGCTTTCTCAAGATCATAACAATCTAAACAATGTAAGGTATTTATAGAAATAACAAGATCAAAAAAATCATCAGGCCAAGGCAGTTTAGTTGCATTTCCTAGATGCATTCTATCTTTTATCTCTTCCTTTCCATTTTTTAATGCATAAGATGATATGTCAATTCCATATACCTCAGCATTAGGAAGTACTTTTAAAAAGTCATAAAGCAAATATCCCTTTCCGCATCCAATATCCAGAATTTTGGCATTTGCGGGTAAATTATATTGTGAATTCATATTTTTTGCAATTTTCTCCCATCTGCCAGGAATATAATTATAGCCTCCATAACAAATTCTTCTATCGCCGTCCCAATAGTCAAAATCAAATTTCTTTGCAAGAACAGCCGCTTTTTCTTTTGGGAAATCTTTATCATTTACTCGTGCTAAATAATCTCTTTTAGTGCTTTTATGCAAACCACTCATGAAATCAATCTCAGACATTATAGAAAAATTGAAGAACTTATTATTACCGAGATTTATATTAATACAATAATGAATTTACTCAAAATATTACTAAAGATAATTATTTAATTAAAAGTAAAATAAGATTTAATTATTAGTAAGATTTTAATCAATCAATTATTCATAACTTATTAAAAGTATGTTTGGAAAAACTTTTTCAAATATAAATTATTTATTTAATAGTTTTATGAATTTTATTAAAAGTTTCAATTATATATTCAATTTCTTTTTCTTCAAGAAGTGGATAAATAGGTAAACTAATCATAGTTTTGGCAAATTTCTCAACATTTGGTAAATCTCCTAATTTGTAACCCAAATCTTTTGAACATTCCTGTAAATGTAATGGTACGGGGTAATGAATCTTAGTTTCTATTCCATTTAGCTTTAATTCATTCATCAATAGATCTCTAATCTCGCTAGAAACTCTTATCACATAGTTATGAAAAACATCTATTGAATCTTTTTTTATCTTGGGTTTAATAATATCATCTGACAAATATTTAGAGTATTTAGATGCTATTGAGATATATCTTTTTGTGAATTTATCTAAATTTTTCATTTTAACTAAAGCATAAGCAGCCTGTAGTTCGTCAAGTCTTGAATTATATCCCCATATTTTTGATAAGTCTCTATTGATCAATCCATGATTTCTAAGTAATTTAATATTATTTGCTATGGATAGATTATTTGTTGTTATTATTCCTCCATCGCCATAAAGAGATAAATTTTTAAGAGGGTGAAGACTAAAAGACGCCGCAATTCCAAAACTTCCAGCTCTTTTATTTTCATTATCTTCAGCGCCAACAGCTTGAGCTGCATCTTCAATTAGAAATAAATTATTTCTTTTACAATAATCATTAAGAATTTGATTATCGCACAATTTACCTGTAAGGTGAACTGCCATAATCGCTTTTGTAGAGGGACTTATTACCTTTTTAATATTTTCAATATTTATTAACATATCATCACCTACATCACAAAAAATTGGCATGGCTCCTGTAGCAACTATTGACCAAGCACTGGCTATAAAGGAGTTTGCAGGACAAATAACAGAATCTCCTTCACCTATATTTAAAGATTTCATAATAAAAGTTAGTCCATCAGAACCATTACCAACACTAATTGCATATTTAACTCCACAAAATTCAGCAAAATCTTCTTCAAAGGTTTTGACTTTGGGTCCATTTATATATTGTCCAGATTTAATTACTAGTTCCGTTTGATTTTTAATATCATCTAAAAGATAATTTGCCTCTCTAGTTAAATCAACAAAAGGGATATTCATTTTTGATTAAAAAATTGCTTAATTAAATTTCCTACTTTAGTAATATCATTTTCTAAAATAAATTCATGCACAGGTAAAGATATAGTAGATTTACAAAGATTCTCAGCCATAGGAAAGTCTCCATAAGAATATCCATATTTCTTTGAAGCTGGTTGCAAATGCATTGGTATTGGATAATGAATCTTTGCATCAACTCCATTTTTCTGTAAGAAAGAAGCTAATTCATCCCTATTCTCAGTTTGAAAAGTATATAAATGAAAAACCTCTTTGATAGATGCATGTCTAATTTGCGTTGTTATTTGTGATATTTCCTCAAGTATTGAATCATAGTGAAGGGCATTTTTAATTCTCATATTAGTAATATTTTCCAGTTTATTTTCTATTAAATGTTTTGCCACAACTGCTTGAATAGTATCTAACCTTGAATTATATGAGAATTCTATACATGTGTTTCTATCGGTAAGTCCATGATTTCTAATTAATTTCAGTTTTTCTGATAGGAGTTGATCATTAGTTACAATAATTCCCCCATCACCCCAAACATTTAGATTTTTAAGAGGATGAAAACTAAAACAACCTGTTTTACCAAAACTACCACATCTTTTACCATAATATTCGGCTTGCAATGCATGACATGCATCTTCAACTATTGGGATTGCATATTTATGCGAAATTTCATTTAATTTTTTCATATCGCAAGGCTTGCCTGTCCAATGAATTGGTACTATAGCCTTTGTTTTCTCAGTAATTTTATCTTCTATTTGATTTACATCGATATTATAATCTTCTCTACAATCACAAAATATTGGTTTTGCTCCTGCAGTTACAATTGCTCCAACTGTCGCATAAAAAGTATAAGTACAAGTAATAACTTCATCACCTTTATTTACTCCTAATGCCTTTAAACTAAGCATTAAAGCATCAGTTCCGCTTCCTACTCCAACTGCATATTTTGTATTACATTCTTTTGCAATTAAATATTCAACTTCATCAACCGCTTCACCAAGAGTAAAATCATTTTTAATAATAACATCCTTAATCTTGTAAAAAATATCTTCATAATCTTCAAACTGTTTAGTTAGATAATTATGATTAATATTAAAACTATTATCTTTTTTATATTGTTCAGGATAAAAGTTTTTCATAGTTATTTTTTATCTATATTAACATTTGTGCATATAATCCCATGACTCTTTAGAAAGAAAATCGAAATTTCTACTTATCCATTTTTGGACATTATTAATACCTTTTAATAAGGAGATATTGGGTTCCCAATCTAATTCTTTTTTGGATTTAATACAGTCTAATCTATAAATTAAATCCTTACCTTTCCTATCAGGGCCAAATTGAACTGCCTTATCAAATTGGACTTGAGTTTCTTTACAAATAATTTTTACAAGATCAATAATAGAGATTTCTTCAGATCCACTAAAGTTGTATTCAGATTTAGGAACTGCATCAAACAATAATTTATTTATAGCGGAAACAAAATCATCAGAATAAATAAAACTTCTGATGCTACTACCATCTCCGTCAAGTATAAATTTATTTCCACTCATAAAAGATAGAAAGGCTTTTGGAATTAATCTATAAAGTTGTTGTCCTTCTCCATAAAAATTTGAAAATCTTCCAATTGTATAAGGGAAATTAAAATTCTCTCCTATACATCTAATATGAAAATCTATTGCTGAATGAGAAACAGCATAGGGTGTAGAAGGATTAAAGGATTGATATTCATCAACATATTTAGAATTACTTCCAAATACCTCTGGAGTACTAGCCCTCACATATTTTTCAAAATTTTTAAGTTTTCGGATTTCTTCTAAAACGTAAGTTTTTTTAACAATATTAGTTCTATACCAAAGTGATGGATCATTCCAGCTTTGAGCGACCATTCCTTGACCCATAAAATCTACAATATGTGTCGGATTTAAATCTTTAATTATTTCAACAATTTTTTCTTCTTCATTATTAATATTTAAATCAAACCAATAATTACCTATTTCATTATTGAAAGAGCCTCTCCATTCCCAATAATATTTATTCTTAGGTTTACTTCTATTTATTCCATAAACGTCAAATCCTCTATTTAGTAAATTTGCAAAAGTTGCTTGGCCAGCGAATGAACCAGAACCCAAGATAATAATTTTCATTTTATATTATTTAATTTCATCCATCTAACAGTATGCCACTGATCTTTATCAACTAACCACCCCTCATCATGTGCGTTAACGATTTCATCAATTGCATTGGATATAGTTTTATTAGGGATAAAACCTGTTTTCAAAAGTTTAGAGGACTCCTGCTTATAGCTTCTAGGATCATTAGATGGCTTAATTTCTATATTACATTTTATTTTTGATGCTATCATTTCCGCAATATTTAAAATAGAAACATTCTCAAAACCAGCATTGTAAAAACCAGATTCAATGTTATTTGAGTTAAACAAAAGATGTAGATAAACATTACAAATATCATCAATATGAATATTAGGTCTTACTTGAGTACCTCCTAAGACAGTAATTTCTCTTTTTGTAATTGCTTGAAAAGTTAGAAGATTAACTGCAACATCAAGTCGCATTCTGGGTGAAACACCGCAAACAGTTGCTGGTCGAACACAATGTACTTTCATATATGGTGAATAACTCATAAATACTCTTTCAGCTATCATTTTTGTCTTGTTATAGGTCGATATTGGAACTAATAATAAATCCTCAGTTACTTTATCCTCGCTTTTTACTCCATAAACACTGCCTGAACTCGCAAAGATAAATTGTTTAACATTAGCTCGTTTTGCTTTATCTATTAATTGCTGTCCTGCCAGTACGTTAATCTCCCAACTCATTGTAGGGTTTAGCTCAACAGCAGGGTCATTTGCAACATTTGCGAGGTGAATTATTACATCAACTCCTTCCAAGGATAATTTACTTATATCTCGAATATCACCTTTTATTGATTTTAAATTTTTATTATTTGATAAATAATTGCCAAACCATTGAGTATCAAAGTTTATAACTTGATGCCCAATACTTAATAACTTTGGAATTAGCACAGAGCCTTTATAACCACATCCGCCAGTAACTAATATTTTCAAAATAAATTTAAAATTTTTTCCATTATACGATATTGAGATAATTACAAATTATAATCTTTCTGATAGATTAATCTTTACAGATTCTCAATAATTGACAATCTTAATTCTTCATATTTAATAGGTTTATTTCCCAATTTTTCTACTGCGAGAGATGTCATACAGCACGCTATTGCGGAAGTTTTCATAATATCTTGAGAACTAGATAAGCCTACCGCCATAACAGCTAATAATGAATCTCCTGCTCCAGTTACATCTATGGGATTTATTGACAATGCAGGAAATGCTTGACTAAATATTTCTTCATTTTTTTTATAGTAGAGAATAAAACCTTCGGAAGCTAACTTCATAATCAAGTTATAAGAATTTGTCTTTTTTATTATTTGATGGCTTATTAGCTCTAAATCTAAATCCTTCTCATGAAGAGCTATTCTTGCCTCTTTCTCATTAGGACAAAGCAAACTAAGATTTTTGAATTTTAAAATAGAACCTATTTGACTGCTGCATTGTAAATCTCCAAATAATTGAAGATTATATTTTTTTGATAACTCATCAATTTTTTCTAATATGTTTGGAGTTATTACACCATATACAAAATCAGAGATTACTATTCCATCTGCTTCCTTAGCTGAAATTTCTAATTCATTAATAATTTTTTCCTCAATCGACTTTTCTACTTCTGTTTGTTCTAATCTTGTTACTCTAAATAATTTTTGATTTTCAACCAAATATCTCTTTTTAAAAGTTGTAGGCCTTGAATGATCTATTATAAGTCCATGACTAATTCCATCTTCTGCTAATTTTTCTTTAACATAATTCCCATAGCGATCATTTCCAATTACTGATATAAGCTTACAATTAGCACCTAAACTTTTAATATGAGAAGCAACAATAGCTGCACCTCCACAAAAATCTCTATTTTGAAGTTCTTTAACAACTAGAACAGGTGCTTCTGCACTCATTCCCAAAGCCTCGCAAGCAACATATCTATCTACAATCGTATCCCCAATTACAATAAGTCTTGAATTAGCCCATTTTTTCATTGACTCCAATAAATCATTTTGAGAAAGTGATTGACGCTTACAAGCAGATAAAAATGCCTTTTTCCTTTTTAATTTCATTTCATTTTCCGTACTTGTTAGAAGTTCAGAATTTGAGTATGAGATCTCTCCACCATGAAAAAGTACAGATATTCCTCTTTTGGAAAGCAATTTTATTGAAATAGAAATTCTGTCTTCAGGTTTTTTTTCAAATTGTTTTCCAAGAATTAATAATTTTGGATTTGTATTTTTTACTATTTCATCTATTTCATCTTCATAAAGTAATATTAAGGCATCTGCTATATCCAACATTGCTAAAGCTTCAGCTCTATCGGATTGGCTAAATTGATACTTATATTTGTTATTACTTAAATTCCCATCTCCCTTTAGCGCTATTACTAAGTTAGAACCAAGTGATTTTGCATGTTTAAGATACCTTATATGGCCTGCATGTATAGTTGAGAAATGGCCATATCCTAGTATAAAGTTTTTCTCATTCTTTAAATCATTTAATGAAATTATCTTTGTTGGCATTATTTATATTTGTTATAAAAATAAGTTACTATAAAACAAGTCTAAAAAAGAAAGTTTTATATTATTATTAAAATTATTTAAACCTAAATAAAATTAATTATAGTTTTTAAAAATATTTTTAGCTTTAATTAAATTTTTTTCAGTTCCAATATCAATATAATTTTCATCAGTATGAAAAGTATAAATTTTGTTTATTAAAAGGGGAATAACTTGAGTACTGAAGTCAGTAATATTTCTGTATTTATTAAATAAAAATTCAATTAATTCATTATCAAAAACATAAATAGCTGCGTTAGCAATATTAGTTGGTGGATTTTTCTTCTTTTCGAAAAAATCTTGTAGGATCATTTCTTTATTTCTTATTATAATTCCACAATTTTCTGGATTATCACTATTAAAAGTTAACATCGTCATTAAACAATTCTTAGGTCTTTCCTTATCTGCATCTATTAGATCTTGCAAATTAAATTTTGTCATATTATCTGCATGAATCATTATTATTTTAGAGTTATTAAAAAATTTTCTATTTTTTAATAAAGTTCCTGCTGTTCCACATAATTTTTGTTCAAATGTAGTTTTTATTAACATTTTATTCTTTACTCTTTTTGCTAAATAATTATTTACTTTTTCATACAAATAATGTGTATTTACTAAAGTTTCACTACAGTTAATTTTTTCTAAATTTTTTAACCAATATTCAATAATTGGAGTGTTATTTATTTCAACTAAACACTTAGGAGTATTATTTGTAAGTGGTCTTAATCTTGTTCCGAGACCTGCTGATAATAATAAAGCTTTTAATTTTTTACTCATTATTTAATATTTGAATTATCAATAATAAGATCACCTAATGCAAAACTTGAAGTGAAGGCAGGAGAAATTGCATTAAGAATATGAGTTGAATTTTTTGAATTTAAATATAAGAAATCATCTTCAATTTTATTTTCATTCTTATTAAAAAGTTGAGGTCTTATTCCAATTTTCTTACTAATTTTAATATCATTACTATTTAAGTTAGGAACAAGCTTTCTAGCTTCACTTAATAAAAAAGGTTGAAATGATAAGAAAGCCTGATTATGAACATATTGCCTAAATCGGCATTTATTTTTTATATATTGATTTATCAATAATGAAATATTCTTTATAGAGTCCTCAATCTGAAGAGAATCAAAATTATTATAATTCTCTCTACCATATGCCAATGTTGCTGTTGGTCCAATTGTAACTTGTCTATTTGTTGAGTCTGGGGAGAAATGGACACCTAAGAAAGGTAAGTTTAAGTCAGGAACAGGATATAAATTTGTTTTTATTTTTATGTTTGAACTTGCTTTAACATCCCAGTAATTACCCTTAAATGGTATTAAAATATATTCATTACCTAAATTAAATTTCTGAGCTATTTTATCTGCCCATAGACCTGCAGAATTGAATAAATATTCATATATTATTTTAGTTCCATCAGTTAAAGTAATAATATTATCTTTAGGATTAATATCCCATCTTTTTTGATAAGTATATATTTTCAAACCTTTTTTAACTAATTCATTTTTTAAAGTGTCAATTATTTCTTTAGGATTTACTACAGAAGTATTTGGACTCCATAAAGCTCTATTTGTTATTGAATAAGAATCAGGAACTAATTCTCTTAATTTATTATTATCTAAAAAGTAAACATCAGCACCATTTTTCTTACCTCTTTCGTAAAGGATATCCAATTGAGAATCTAGTTCCTTATTCGTTGGCACAATTACCTTTCCACAATTATTAATTGCTAATTTATTTTGATTTATCCATTTTTTTAGTCTTTGACCTCCTTCTACACAAACTCTAGCCCTTAAACTATTTGGCTTATAATATAATCCAGCATGTATAACTCCACTATTTCTTCCAGAGCTATGCATACCAACTTTTTTTTCTTTTTCTATCAGAATTACTTTATTAGAAATATTTCTTTCAATTAACTGATATGCAATTGATAAACCAACCATTCCACCACCAATTATTACAACTTCTGCATTCTTATTCATAAGATTAAAAAAAAAGATATTAATATAATTAATCATACTATTTAATTATAGATAATTTTCTATTTATTTTAATTTTGAAAATACAATTGCCAATTAGTTGGATTCAATTGATAACTAAAATTAATTTTAATTTTAAATCCTTTATTAATAAAAAACTTAAAAAATGAATTATATTATTGAATTTTTTTAGGCAAAAAGATTTTATAAAAGAATAAAAAATTTTACTTAATAAATTAATAATTAAAAAAATTATGTTTATTGATTTATAATTTATTTTAAATATAAATCTATTAATGATAAGCGATAAAAACAAATTCAAAAATCTTAAAACAGATCAATTATTCATAGACGATTATTGGAATAGATATCAAAAACTCTTTTTTGAATCTAGAGATGATAATTTAATTTTAAAATTTAGAGATTGTATTAAAGATACAGTTGCGAAAGGGGGAAAATTAATTTTTGTTGGTAATGGAGCAAGTGCTTCACTATCAAGTCATGCTGCGACAGATTTCACTAAACAAGCAAATATTCCTTCAATAGCATTTAATGACCATAATTTAATAACAGCACTATCTAATGATTATGGTTATGAAAACTGGGTATCAAAAGCAATTGAATACTATGCTTCAAAAGAAGATAGAATTATTTTTATAAGTGTAAGTGGTGAATCTAAAAACCTCGTGAATGGACTTAAATATGCAAAAAATAATAATATCAAAATTTCTAGCATGACTGGCTCTAATTCAGGTAATACCATTAAAAACAATTCAGAATGTTCTTTATGGGTTAATAGTAGGGCATATAATATTGTTGAATCTATTCACACTATTTGGATTACATTAATAATTGATTTATTTGTTGGACATCCAGAATATAGTGTAAATTAAAAATTTATTTAAAAAATTTAAGACTCTAACAATAGTTTAAGAAAATCTACTCTATCTTCAACTGGATTACTTGAATAAATAAATTTTCTTTCAAGTCTGTTTTCTATATTTTGTAAGATTCTGAAATTATTTATTTCTTCTTTAATTGTTAATTCTGTATAAAAATTAAAGTGATTATATTTTGTATAACCATATGATAAGCAAGGTATTTTCATATTAAATGCTTGTTCTAAAGTGGTTGATGATAATGATATTAAACAATCAGAATCATGAAGATCATCAAGAAATTCTTTATTTCTAGAAAATTTCAAAATATGGCTATAAGGTTCTAACTCTTTTTCGAGAAATTCTTTAGTTAACTCATTGGGTAATAAACGTGGTCTTACAACAATTTCTAATTCTTTAGAAAATTCATCTAACTTGGAAGCAATTAATTTGAGACCATTTATATATTCAAAAGATGATTCATAATAATATGTTCTAAAACTTAAAGGTTTTATAGTACTTGCATGAAGAATTTTTATTTTAGATTTCTTTTTAGTTAATTTTTTACGATTTATAATATTTAAAGGCTCAATTCTATGGAATTTAAAATTTTTAGAAGACAAATAGTCATCAGAGAAAAGGGAAGGCGAGCAGAATTTTATATTATCAATATTTGAATATAGAAGACCTAAAGCTAATTCAAAATTTGCAATATGTTCAATACTATTATTTTTATGAACTGTATGAGTTCCATGAGTCAAAAGAAATACTTTAGATTTGTATTTAGCCATTATGGAAGCAATTGCGTACAAAGTAGGAAACCTTGTTGTATGTAAAACTGTAATAATATTTTTTGCATGCCTTTTAAATATCTTTGTAATATAATTTTGCAGCCCATCACTGAAAATAAGATATTTAACGATATCATCAATTAATCTTCTTTGATAATTGCTATCAATATCTAACTGATGAGGGAATTTATTAAATATTTCTTTATAAATAAAATCATATTTTTTACAATTTATAGGTGCAATAAAAATTGAAGCATATGAATATTTTTTATAAGAAATGAGATTAATAAAAAGAAGAAATAAATTTTTGATTCTACTTTTTAATTTTTTATTTTGATTAATTGATATAGTGAATTCTTTTTTCAATCTTAGTGCTTTATACAATTTTGGAATAAAATATTCTCTTCTTCCAGATAACAAAAAAATTTTCTTGGAATAAAACAATAAATTTTTTAAAAGCAATGTTTGAATATTTATAATAATTTTATTTATAAATGATTTTAAATTATTTTCACAATAATCTTTATAGAAATTATTTATATCAAAAAGTACTTTATAAAATGGTTTTAGTTCAGATATTCTTTTTTCCATTTGTATGATTAAATAAATTTTTGAACAAAATAATTCCCATTTTCCATTAACAATTAAATAGTAAGAATTACTATTTGGTAGGCATTCATTTAAGTATAAAAAAGCACTCAACCTGATTCTTAAGAAAGGACTTAACAATTCTTCAAAGTCATTAATATCTTCAAAAATTTCAGTTGAATTAATTCTTCTGATAATTTCTTCATTTAAATACTGAATTTTTTTTAATCTTTTTTCAGAAGATAAAGCTGTTTTAGAGGCATCAGGGAATAAAATATTTAGATTAAAATTTTCCAATTTTTTTAAAATAATGGGCGAAAATGTATAGACGTTTGTGTATTCTTTTGGAATAAATTTAATCTCTTCTTCTTTAAGTAAAATAAAAACTTTATCTAGCATCATAGAAAAGAAATCTTTTTTGAGAAATAATTAGCTTGCTCTTGAGTTCTTACTTCTATAAAGTTAAGTTGATTATTAATAGGCATAAGATGCACCCTATCTCCAACTAAAGTATTTTTTCTAATCACTTCAGCATGGGATACACAACCAAGCCCATGTGAACCTAGTAATAATGATTTTTTGTACTTTCTGGGAATATCTCCTTCATCTAATCTAACTAAATTATCATTTAAGTTATTCTTCCATGCCCAAGTAAATTCATTTTTTGCAGGCAAAATGGTATCAGCTCCAGTTTTTGCAAAACATTCAATAAGTTCATCAAGCAAATTTGGAGGTCGATAAGGAAAAGTTATTTCTGAATGTACTATTACATCAGGATGATAATCAAGTTTTTCCTCAAGATATTTCAAATGCCAAAACTGAACATCTTCAATAGTAGAATGAGGAGTTGATAAAGATTTATCCCTTATCTGAGCAATTGAGTAACCTAAATCTTTTGCATGAGAAGCGGTATATTCAGAATCTGTAGCTACAAAAAATTTACTTATATATTTATTAGCGAAAATTGAAGAAGAAACAAACTCTAATAATGATTTATCACCAAACATGAGTGGTTCACCTTTTATAGGAATTACTAGACAAATTTCATATTCATCAGGATTGATTAAACCTGGCTGATATTCTCTTTCTAATTTTTCAATAATTCTTGTTACGCCAAATAATCTCTCAGCATTACCAGATTGGTGAATTCCATGATAATGATAAACTGCACCTTTTGGGGTGTATTTGATTTTATATCCATTAGTTAATACATCTTTGGCCCATATTCTATCCTCAATATTTTTAATATCATTATCAAATGGAAATTTATTCCATATTTTTTTCTTAATTATTGAATTGGCATTATGAAAGAAGGTGTCTTTGCTTTGAATTCTTGGGTCATCTCCAAAAACAATCAAAAGATCTCTTTTATCTTCATTACTCGAAAAATCCATAGGAACTTGTTTGCCATAAACGCCTGCTATACTTTCATCAGATTCAATTTCATAAACTAATTCTTCCATCCAATTCTTATTTATAGGTAAACAATGGGCAGATAATATTATTATGTACTCACCAGTTGCCTCTTTAATTCCCTCATTAATAGCTAAACCAGGTTTATAGTTTTTTATTTTCACAAGTTTATCTATTCCATATCTTTTTGCTTTTTCTACAGTATTGTCATCGCTATATGAATCTACTAATACAATTTCATAATTTTTATAATTTTGAGAATGAATTCTTTTTAAACAGTGACCTATCCATCTCTCTTCATTTTTTGTCCTAACTATAATTGATACTTTTACTTTTTTCATCTAATAATATTCGATACCATTAATGATATTTAAAATAATATTTATCTTATAACTAAAGGTAAAAATTTTTATAAATCTTATGCATTTCTAAATAAGCATTTCTTAGAAAAGTTATTACGATAACTTGATATCTTGCCAAGATGAAGATTTTTCTAAACTTTCTGATACTGCATCAATAACAGAAGTTGAAATTAATGCTTCTTTAACAGAACATAATTTCCTATCATTTACACATAAATATGATTTCTTCACAAGATGAATAAAATTAATTATTGAATCAATTCCATATCCCTCGAATTCATAATAATTGCCCCTCGAATAAATCTTTGTAAAGTCTGGATTTATATCTTCCGTATACGAATCATCTGTTAAAAGTTTCAGACCTCTTTCTTTTTGCTCGCAATCAATCCTCCCTTTAGTTCCAATTAAATTAAAATTTTGTTTAGACATCGCTGATGAAAGATTTGATTCAACCCAGCTACATAAAATAGTCTGATTAAATAAATTATTATTACCATCCTGCCAAATTATTGAAGCTTGAATACTATCAAAAGTATCAATATCCTCTTTTATAAGAAAATTCTTTTGACCAGTTGCAGAAACTTTTAAAGGAGTAGCATTTGTGATGTAATGCATTGCGTCTACATAATGAACACCTAAATAAGAGAATATATTTGTGTCTTCGCACCAATTCCTGAAAGACTTTAGTGGTATGTTTTTTCTTTGTGTATATTCAGTAAAGCTATATAAGGGTATCCCTATAATATTTTGGTTAAACAAATCTCTCGCATATTTAAGTTGTCGATCATACCTTTTATGAAATTCTACAAATAAGGATGTTTTTTTAATTTTGCTTAATTTGTATAATTCAATTCCATCAGAGAGCTTTAAAGTTAATGGTTTAACAGTCAGCGTCTGGATTTTTTGTTTAAGCATTATTTTGATCCATTCATAATGGAAATTATCTGGAATTGAAATTATAGAAGCACTATTAGTATGATCGATATTAAATTTTTTAAAAAATCTTTCAGGATTATCTCCTGAAAGATAAAAATCATATGTAATTAGATCAGATACTTGAATTAAATTACTAAGTATTTCTGATTTTCTTTTTGCATTTTTTTTACCATTCTCAGAGTTACATAAAAATATAATATTAATTTTTTCTGCGAATCTCTTTGAATATGTCAAAATTGCAGGCAATATAGTTCCATATTCATTAGCCCCTTTGCCACAAACATAAGATCCAGTTCCAACAATTATTAGATTAAATGATTCTTTATTTATCATTATTTTTATCTTTAAATAAAATTTGATATAACTCGTCACTTATGGGGATACCACTTTTAGTTCTCTCCTTTTGAAACTCTATTTGCGGATCATTTGGTAACATTACGCTTTGATCATTATTAATTGTCTTTTGGTTTCTAACTTCGTTTGACATTTGATTCAATAGAGTTTCAAATTCTGATAATTGCATATTCAAATCAGATCTGAATACAATATAAAACTGACCAAGTTTTCTAGGTTTGCTTATCGGTGAACCATACATTGATGGTATGTGAGGGCCAAAATTCATGCCTGATAAAATTGAACATAACACTTCAACCATAGATGCCAATGCATACCCTTTATAGTTTCCAATTGGAAGTAAGGCTTTTGCTTTAAAAGGATTATTAGTCTTATTCCCATCTTCATCAACAGCATAATCTTCCTTAAGCATCTCTTTTTTTTCCTTATTTTCAAGAATTTTATTCCATGGAATAAAAGTAGGAGCCATATCGAGACAAAAAGGTTCTTCCTCCCCACGAGGAGCAGCAAAACATATAGGATTAGTTCCAAAAAAAGACTCTTTTGAATTAAAGCTCTGTATTAAAGAATCAGCATGAGTAAAGGCAAATGAACAAAAACCTTTGCGAGCTGCTTTTAAAGCGAAAGAAGCCATTGCTCCAGGATGACTTGAATTAATAACTGATATACCTGCTATTCCATATTTACTAGCCAACTCGATTCCTAAATCAATACTTTTAAAACCTGCTGCATGACCAAATGAATTATCTGCATCAAGGGTTGCAAACGCAGGAAAATTTTGTTTTATCTGGAATGATGGCTTACCATTGATTCGGCCATTTTTCAAAGCATTTAGATAATGGGGTAATAATCTAATACCATGCGAATCAACCCCTCTTAATGAAGTTTCAGAGAGACCAGAAGCTACAGAATCTGCACTAAAATTATCTGCACCAGTTTTTATCAATACAGATTTTGTATGAGAAATTAAATCTTCATATTTAACGAAAACCATTTAAGTTGTGTAGTACTCTATTTGATCATCATAGGTTTTTAACCCCTCCACTATTGATCTTATCATCCTAAAATCTTCTTCTTTTTTAATAACTAAAGATGACAATAAAGATACTTCGATATAGCCTGTTCTCCCACAAAAAAAACCATAGCCATTTTTTGAGTAATTATCTCGAAATGAATTTGTATTCCATCCCATCATAGATGGAACAAAAATCGTAGCAGGTTTCAAATCCTGAGTTCTTTCAAATAATTTCTCATAACTAAAGTTTAATGGTTGATTTTCATAAAGAGTCTGAATATGTTGATTCCTAACCGCAAATAATGATTGAAATTTATTAGTTAATAATTCCTTAGCAAAATTTTGTATGTCTTCAATTTGCTGAAGAGGGGCTATAGCGTTGAACCAAACTATATAGTCACATTTAAATTTATTAATAAAATTTAAAATCACCTCATCTGATTTTGTATCACTAGAACCTAATTTTGCATCCCTTAGAAAAAAATCAACACCATTCTTAAATGCTATTTGCTTAAATAATTCATGATCACCATTAACAACAATTCTTTTAAAAGCTTTTGAATTCTTAGCCGCCTGAATACCCCAATCAAGAACTGACTTCTTATCAATTAAAGCTAGATTTTTTTGTTTAAACCTTTGGGATCCAATTCTCGCAGGAATCATACAAATGATATTGGGAATTTCCATCTAAAAAATTAAAAGAAGTTTACTAGGCAACTTTAAAATGATAATTTAAAAATATTAAGTTATAATTTTTTATTATTTCCATTATAAATTTCTTAACAAACTTTTTTTTAAAGAAACTCTATTAACAAGAATAAGCTATCTTTTTTTTATAAATATAATTGAAATTCCTATCAAAAAAGTATTGAATATAAAAAAAAAATTAATATAAACTACATATCTATTTGAATGCCTAAAATTAATTTATAGCTGTTAAATTTAATATGTAAAAATTTATGATTAACAATAACATATCTGATAGATTTGGACTTTATAAAGATTTATTGAAATCATCAAAATATTTTAAATTAGTTTGCGGAGCGGGAAATGGGAATAAAGATGAAGTTGAATATTTGACTTATATTTATACCTTGGCAGGATGTACAGGTTTTGATGTTTTAGCGAGTCCTGAAATTGTTTTATCAGCTAAAAATGGTATAAATTCAGCATTAAAAAAAGCAAAATATTTAAAAATAGAAATACCTCACATTCCAATAATTACGGTAAGTGTTGGTATGCCAGGAGATCATCATGTAAGGAAAGCTATTATTAATAAAAATTGTATCTCATGTAATAGTTGCATACCTGCTTGTCCAACATATGCAATTAAAGAAAATTTAGTAATTAGCCATGATCTTTGTATTGGGTGTGGAGACTGCGAAGCTGCATGCCCCCCATCAATAAATGCAATAAACTATAATCACAATACAAAAGAGTTACTTTCTTTGTTGCCAGACTGCGTTAAGGCAGGTGCTGAAAGCATTGAGCTACATGCAGCAGTTGCTGATGATGAATCTACTTTGAAGGAATGGAAAGTTATAGCAGATTCAGTACCTAACGGAATGATTTCAATGTGCCTAGATAGAAAGCATCTAAGTAATGATATGTTGCTAGAAAGAATGAAATCAGCGCATGAAATTGCTGATGATAGGCTTATTATTCAAGCTGATGGTATTGCTATGAGCGGCAGAGAGGATGACTTCAATACAACCCTTCAGGCTGTCTCTATTACTGATTTTCTAAATAAAGAATTAAAAGCGAAAAATACAAAATTTAAAGACTTACCTATATTAATCTCAGGTGGAACAAACTCTCTAACAGGAAAACTAGCTAGGCAATGCAATGTTAATTTTAATGGTATTAGCATAGGTACTCATGCACGCAAACTTATATCCTCATTTAAAGCAAAGCCTGAAGAAATAAAAAAAGAAGAATTACTACTAGCCATTAAAAAGGCGAAAAAGCTAGTTGATACGAATTTATATAAATAAAATCTTGAAATGTATAACAAAGTAAATTTAGATAATTTACAAATAAATTTTATAAATCAATTAGAAAATTGTGATTTCTTCAAATTAGATTGTAATCTCTTCAAGAATACATTTAAGAAAGGCTATTTATATGGTTATCTTGGAACTATTTCAGGATTTTCTGCTATAGATATTTATGCAAAAGAAGATCTTATTAATGGAACTAACGAGGGTATAAATGATGCCTTAAATAATCTAAATAATTACCAAACAAAAATTGAATCGAGACCATTACTTATTATCAGTAAAAAGATATCTTCACTCTGTAATGATTTAGATAGATTAGTTTCTATATTTAATTACTTTTCTAAACTGAATTTTGATATATTAGAATTCCATATCGATATTGATAATAGTGAATTAATTAAAAAAATTCTTAAATTAGCAATAAATGTATTTCCCAATAAGAATATCTCCTTCAATATAAGTAGAAAGATTTTTAGTAATACTAAAATGATTGAATTCATAAGATGCGCTTATTTAATTATGAAAAATAAATTTATTATTGAAGTAGATGGTTTAAGTAATAATGATAAAAGATATAATAATTTTAATGACAGCATTCAAGCTATTTCTACAGCAGATATAATTAATAAGCAATTAAAGTATAGTGATAAAAAATTTAGCAATTTTCCTATTATCCTAACAGGCGGGATTAATAATAAAACAATCAAACTTGCTGAGCAATGCGGGGTTATTATTAATGGAATAACAATTAATATTGATCAAATAAAAATTTTAAAGAATTTCCAATTTGAAGAATTAAAGGATTTAGAAAAAATGAAGCACATTGTCAATCTAATAAAAAATTATAATAAATTAAATTAAAAATAAAAATCAATTTAAGAATAATTCTTCTTATTTAAAGACATATAAATGGGGTTATCATAAATGAAAGAACTTTTACAAATTATAATTTTTGCATTTAATATCATAGCTTTATTTATAATATTAGACTCTGAGAAAAAACAATATTCACTAGTAATAATCGATTCTTCTATGGATTCATTTATTTTATTAATAAATTTAAACTTATTAATATCATAAATATTTAGATTTATTAAATTCTTGATTACATTTTTTTTTGATAAAGTTGGATGCAATCTAATAAAAATATTTGGTTGGGAAATAAGAAGATTGTTATGATTATTATTCAAATATTTTAACATTATTAAAATATCATTAATATTTGCATGAGAGAATAATGTTATGAATTTATTTTTAATTAAGTAATTATTAATACCATTAAAATTATTACTAATATGCCTATTTAA
>MDTD01201398.1_pt1 | contig 19874 bp, 17 predicted proteins | sample 811221 | NCBI WGS metagenome assembly MDTD01 (sample SAMN05326646, study PRJNA326480) | marine metagenome | isolation source: seawater | place: Pacific Ocean: South West | collected 2011
AAATCCTTCTTTATTAGACGTTTTGCTTGTCCCCGAAGTGAACCAAAGTTTGCAGCAAAACTTCCAGAACATCCTGCTCTTTGACATGCTTTACGATGGTGTGATTGAAAGTCTACCCATGATTGCAGGCGAATTAAAAGGGACGAATCACATCTCACAGCAATCAGTAGAGAAACTTTTTGAAAATTCTTTCAACATAGCTTTGAAAGAATTTGAAAAGATGGAACTAAAACTTGAAGGTGATTGGGTGCGTCAAAGCTTCTTCAAGTGGCTTGCCCAGTTCATTGCTCAAAAGAACTGTGACACAGTCATGGCAACGATTAGTGGATGGAAGAGAATTGTCTACCCTAGAATGTCGCCACCTTTATTTGGGGTAGTGCGCTACTATTTTTCAGGACTACTACCCTCACTTTACAAAGCACAACTAGGTGAAAGCAAATTTCAGGGCAAGATCACACCCCGTAATATTGGAATCAAGGATTTCTGGAATCGATTGGATCAAGCCTACAAGGACTTACTTATTCAGAATCTATTAAGAGATTACAAGAGGAACCACATTGAACCGAAACATATACTTAAAAGATATTTTACCAACTTCAAAGAGCTCAACGGTGAAAAAATTACAGCAAATCCTGTCAATTTCCCAGGATTTCGTCAAGCAATTGAGCAAGCTCTTGACAACGGGATCACTCCTTGCGGGGTGGTTACAGGTATAGCTAATTTTACAGATAGTAAAGCCACTACGAAGGTCGGTTTGGTCCTGAGTAACACTCTTTTTCAGGCTGGAGCCTTTGACATGGCAAGCTGTGAGAAAGTTTGTCTTCTGCTTAATGAATGTGCCCAGCGCAATCTTCCTGTGATCTTTTTCATTTCCTCAGCAGGTATGCAAACTAAGGAGGGGGCAGGATCCCTCTTCTCCATGGCAACGATGAACGATCGTCTGACTCGCATTGTCAAGGATCATGATCTTCCCATAGTTTGTTTTGGATTTAGGGATTGTGTTGGGGGTGCTCAAGCTAGTTTCGTAACTCATCTTTTGGTGAAAACGTATTATCTTTCAGGAGCACAAATTCCTTTCGCTGGGCAACTTGTCGTTGAAAGTCACCTTCCAGCTTCATCCACTCTTGCAAACTACCTCAGTCAAAAAGAAGGTACAATGGATGGCTTGGTAGAAAACCCATTTGATGAACAAATTGATCATGCTCTGCGGAAGATTGATCCAAGCATTCCAATGCCAAAGCTATCAATTCAGGAAGTGATTTCGAGGACACTGACAGGTGAGTATAACCTCTCTGCTCAGCGAGATCAGGAAGTTGAGTCACTTGAAAAAGTCGAGATGATGCAGAGTGAGATTAAAAGAGTCCTTGTTCACGCTAGAGGATGTACTGCTGCCAGACTAATCCAAGCTTCTCAGGAACATGGCCTAGAAGTTGTTCTTGTCCAATCTGATCCAGATATGGAGAGTTACCCAGCGCAATTGCTGCGTGAAAACGATCGGCTAGTTTGCCTTGGTGGAAACACTCCTCAAGAAAGCTATTTGAATGCTATGAGCATCATCAGAATAGCTGAGATTGAAGGGGTAGATGCCATTCATCCTGGAATTGGCTTTCTCTCAGAATCAACACAATATGCCCGTATTTGTCGTGAACATGGCCTAAACTTTATTGGACCGCGTTCTGATAACATGGACTTGATGGGTAATAAATCTAATGCGATCAATACAGCAAAGCGGCTTAATATTCCTGTTGTTCCTGGAAGTGAAGGTGCCTTAGCAAATCTATCAGAGGCTTCCAACGTAGCGGAAGTAATCGGGTATCCTGTACTGATCAAGGCCGCCCATGGTGGGGGTGGCAAAGGCATTGCGGTCGTCGAACAGCCAGGTCAATTGGAACTGATGTTTATTCGAATGTCGAAAGAAGCACTAAATGCCTTTGGCAACGGTGATTTGTATTTAGAAAAATTCATTCGCTCATTGAGACACTTGGAAGTCCAAGTTCTTCGTGACCTTCGGGGCAATTCTCATTTGCTAGGTATTCGAGACTGTTCGGTCCAGCGAAATTATCAGAAACTCATTGAAGAGAGTGCATTTGATCTGCCACAGAAAATTGAGGATCAGCTTTTCAAATACTCTAGAAAATTGATTGATGAAATTGATTATATTGGGGCAGGAACTGTTGAATTTATTTACGATTTAGGAGAGCAAAAGATCTTCTTCATGGAGATGAATACACGCCTTCAGGTGGAACATCCCGTCTCTGAAATGGTCACTGGGGTGGACTTGGTTGATCAACAGTTCTCAGTAGCGAAAGGCAACAGCCTTGAAGCCCTGGAAGTCAGGCCAAATGGGCATGCTATGGAACTTCGGATTAATGCAGAAAGAGTTGATTTAGACTCTTCAGGTTCCCTTCGTTTTGTGCCAGATCCCGGCAGAGTGACTGAAGCCTACTTCCCTGCGGAAGAAAATATCCGAATTCTTCAAGCTGTGACCAATGGCTCAATGGTTTCTCCGTTCTACGACTCTCTTGTAGCCCAAATCATCGCCTGGGGAGAAGACCGCAAAGACGCGATTGAACTGCTAATTGATTACTTGAGTAGAGTGAAGATTCATGGCATTTCCACAAATCTGGTATTAGCAAAGAAAATTTTGCAGGATCAGGATTTTCAGGAGGGGAATTTTGACACTCGCTATCTAAATGGACTGTTTTCAAGAATCAACTCCCAAGAGCTAATTAAGGAATCTAAGCTTGAAGCTGGTGGCTCTGCCGTTTCGCTAGATGAGTCCAGTGTGCGTTTTGAGAGTTCGAAAGAGTGGAAAATTCTTTCACCACAAATGGGAGGCTTTTACCGTTCTCCTTCTCCTGAGACTCCTTCATTGGTAGAAGAAGGCAGCGTTATTAATCTCCAGACTCCGCTCTGCTTGCTAGAATCCATGAAAGTTTTTAACGAGATTTCTCTTAACTCCTTCAAAACTTTGGACGGGAAATCGCTCTACCCTGAGGATCAGCAATTTCGCATCACGAGAGTTCTGGCAGAAGACCAACAAACAGTAAACCAAGGTGATCTACTGTTTGTGATGGAGTCAATTACGCCAAATTAAGAAAAATAATTGTTCGAGAGCAGATAGAAATGTCAGACTAGAGAGAGAATTTATTAGGGAAAGAGAACCCCATCTTAAGATGAAGCTTGTATTATCAAATTTATTTTTTCAGAACCTCAACCATCTTCTCTCCAATATCAGCAAGCGTTGGTACCACATGAATACCAGCATCTTGCAGTGCAGCCATTTTTTCGGCAGCAGTACCTCTGCCACCAGTAATAATTGCACCGGCATGGCCCATCCTCCGCCCGGGAGGAGCGGTTTGCCCTGCGATGAAGCTAACAATTGGCTTGGTTACAGATTCTTTGACGAAAGCAGCTGCCTGTTCTTCAGCGTCTCCGCCAATCTCGCCAATCATCACAATCGCTTCAGTTCCAGGATCATCCTGAAACATCCGCAGACAATCAATAAAATTAGTCCCGTTTACGGGATCTCCCCCAATTCCGATGCAAGTACTCTGACCTAGACCTACCCCACTGAGCTGTCCCACAGCCTCGTAAGTCAAAGTTCCGGAACGTGAGACCACACCAATTTTACCAGGCTGATGAATGCTTCCTGGCATGATGCCAATTTTGCATTCTCCCGGAGTGATGACCCCCGGACAGTTGGGCCCAATCAATCTGACTCCCTGGCGTTTTACATAATTTACTGCACTCACCATATCTTTGACAGGCACTCCTTCGGTAATCGCAACAATGAGTGGAATTTTGAATGCAGCTGCCTCAATAATAGCATTTGCGGCAAATGGAGGTGGAACGAAAATCATAGTTGCATTCGCCCCTGTAGCCTCCACTGCCTGTTTCACAGTGTTGAAAATTGGAACACCTTCGAAATCTTGCCCACCCTTGCCAGGGGTCACTCCACTAACAATATTGGTTCCATAATCCCTACAACTATGGGTATGCAATTGCCCTTGGGATCCAGTAATTCCCTGAACCAAGACTCGTGTTTCGCTGTTGACGAGGACTGTCATACTTTCCTTTCAATACTTAATTGAGGGGTGATCAGGCAACAGCGGCAACTGCTTTTTCGGCAGCGTCTCTTAACCCATCTGCCATTCGGAGGCGAGTACCAAGACCAGAATCATTCACGATCTGATGCGCTTCTGCAGCATTAGTTCCTTCCAAACGAACCACAACCGGCATCTTTAGGTCAACATTCTTAATTGCAGCAACAACACCCGCAGCGACCATGTCACACCTCACAATCCCACCAAAAATATTGATTAAGATGCACTTAACATGTGGATCACTGGAAATCAGCCGAAACGCTAATTCAACTCTTTCCTGGGTACTCCCCCCCCCAACATCAAGAAAATTGGCTGGTTCACCACCACAAGCCTTAATGATGTCCATTGTCCCCATGGCTAGACCAGCACCATTGACCATACATCCAATAAAGCCGTCCAATCGAATGTAATTGAGGTCATTTTCTGAAGCTTCCGTTTCAGCAGGATCTTCTTCGTCAAAATCTCTCAGCGCAAGCGTATCTTTGTGTCGGAACAAAGCATTGTCATCGATTGTGATCTTCGAATCCAAGGCAATGACTCGGTCATCACCAGTGAGCACCAAAGGATTGATCTCAACCAAGGAGCAGTCTTCATTCACAAAGGCTTCATAAAGCCCTTGGAAAAGAGCTGCTGCGGGTCTAATCAATTTTGGATTGATCTTGTCAATCTCTAAACCGTATGCCAACTCGGTAGCTTGGTAGGGCCTCATTCCGATTGTTGGATCGATGCCAACTTTAAGAATTTTTTCTGGGGTGTTTGCCGCAACCTGCTCAATGTCCATTCCCCCTTCTGTGGAAGCCAGCATCACCACTTGCTGAGAACCCCGATCAACTAGCAATGAGACATAAAGTTCTTTCTTGATGTCCATTCCTTCTTCGACAAGGACCCTTTTGACTTGCTGACCCTTGGGCCCAGTCTGGTGAGTAACCAGTTGCATACCAATAATCTGCTCTGCATTCGTACGCACAGCTTCTAAGCCTTTTGAAACCTTAACACCACCACCTTTTCCACGTCCACCTGCATGAATTTGAGCCTTCACCACACAGATCTCAGTTCCCAATTCTTCTGCAGCACTCACAGCTTCATCCACTGTGAATGCGACTTTTCCACGGGGTATGGTTACGCCGAATTTGGCTAAAATTTGTTTCGCCTGATACTCGTGTATTTTCATCAGTCCTCTGAGAATCGAATAATGATCTTTGATGTTCCCAATTTAAGGCTAAGCAAGAGTTAGCTATCGTTGAATTCAAGTTCAATTGAGCATGCTCTTCACAGCATCTCTCTCTTCTTCCAACTCTTTGCGGGTAATATCTAACTTACCTTGAGCGAAATCATTCAATTCAATTCCCTGCACTATTTCATAGCTTTCTCCGTTGCTGCGCAGTGGATAACTGAAAAGAAGGCCCTCCGGAATTCCGTAGCTCCCATCGCTTGGGACCGCTGCACTGAACCAATCTCCGGATGTGGTGGGCTTTTCCAAACGCATAATTGTATCAAGAGCAGCGTTTGCTGCAGATGCTGCTGAAGAAGCGCCTCGAGCTTTGATAATGGCTGCTCCACGTTGTTGGACAACACTTATGAATTCACCTTTCAGCCATTCATGGTCAGTAATCACATCAGTAACTGACTGGCCTTGAATAAGGGCATTGTAGAAATCAGGATATTGGGTCGCGCTATGATTTCCCCAAATAGCAACATTGCTGACCTCACGATTTAAAACTCCAGCCTTAATGGCAAGCTGGCTTTTGGCTCGATTTTCATCCAAAGCGGTCATAGCAAACCATCGATCTTCGCTGATTTTTGGGGCATTGTTCATGGCGATTAATGCATTAGTATTACAGGGATTACCTACTGTAATGACTCTTACATTTTCACCTGCATTATCGTTGATTGCTTTGCCTTGACCCACAAAAATCCTTCCGTTGATTTCTAGTAGATCTTTCCGCTCCATTCCAGCTTTTCTAGGTGCAGCTCCCACCAACAAGATATAATTTGCATCCCCGAAAGCAACATTCGGATCCGAAGTACTAGTTACCTTTTCCAATTGTGGGAAAGCACAATCATCTAATTCCATCTTGACCCCATCTAGAGCAGGAAGAGCCTGCTCCAATTCTAGCAGTTGTAGTTGGACTGCAGTATCCGGTCCGAAGATGACTCCAGAAGCTAGTCGAAACACCATTGCATAGCCAATTTGGCCTGCAGCCCCGGTCACAGCGACTTTAACTCTTTTCATACGCTAGATCCTTGATCAGCTGAGTGTCTATTAAATTGAAATCATTAAAATTTTAGCTCATCGCTTTTTGTAGACCGCTGTCTAAAGCGTCCAAAAATTCATCTGTATATACATAATTTTCCTTTGATGGATTAGTACTGCCAGTGATTGCAACAGCTAAATCTTTGGTCATAACTCCACCCTCAATGGTACTTACGCACACCTTTTCGAGAGTTTCCCCAAAGCGAATCAGGTCCTCATTGCCATCCAATTTTCCACGGTGCTTCAGCCCAACTGTCCAGGCAAAAATACTGGCAACGGGATTGGTGCTGGTTGCCTTGCCTTTTTGATGATCTCTGTAGTGACGGGTCACTGTTCCATGTGCAGCTTCGGCCTCGATTGTTTTACCATCAGGACACACCAAGACCGATGTCATTAATCCTAAAGAACCAAATCCTTGGGCAACCGTGTCAGACTGAACATCACCATCATAATTTTTACAGGCCCAAACTATTCCTCCATCCCACTTGAGTACTTGAGCAACTAAATCATCGATAAGTCGATGCTCATATGTTAAACCCGCCTTATCAAATTTTTCTTTGAATTCAGCGTTAAAAACCTCCTGAAAAGTATCCCTGAACATTCCATCATATTGTTTGAGAATAGTGTTTTTTGTAGAAAGGTAGAGTGGATAGTTTTTCGACAGGGAATAATTCATACATGAACGTGCAAAGTCAATTATAGAAGCCTTGGTATTGTACATTCCCAGTGCTACCCCAGCTCCTTCAAATTGGTAAATTTCTTCGTTAACAACCTCCCCCCCATCAGCGGGTTCAAAACTGATTCTGAGTTTTCCTGGACCGCTCACCTTGAAGTCTGTAGCCTTGTATTGATCAGCAAATGCGTGTCGACCAATAATGATGGGTTTTTTCCAGGCTTTTACGAGTCTTGGGACATTACTGCAAATGATAGGCTCCCTGAAAACAGTACCCCCCAAGTAATTACGCAAAGTTCCATTTGGAGATCGCCACATTTTCTTAAGATTGAATTCAAGAACTCGATCCTCATCAGGAGTGATTGTGGCACATTTGATTCCAACATTGTGTTCTTGAATTGCTTTTGCTGCGTCTAATGTAATTTGATCATTAGTTTCATCCCTTTTTTGGACTGAAAGATCATAATATTTCAGATCAATATCAAGGTAGGGGTGGATCAACTTTTCCTTGATTTTCTGCCAAATAATTCGGGTCATCTCATCACCATCCAGTTCTACGACAGGATTGGCTACTTGGATTTTGGCCACGATTTACTCCAAAAAGAGGTTTTAAAAATTGTTTGTCAAATAAGTGCAGATTTCAGGAGACGCTCTATTTTTTTAAAAAATTTGAGTTTGCAGACCCTACAACAACCCAGATAATTTTCAATTTTTATCTAAATTTAAGCCCACTTATTTGTGTAGGTTGATGGTCTTAATTTGTAATCGCTTATCATCCATTTTTAGTAAATTTCAACTACTAGAAGCCTTGACAAAGATATTTGATCATTTGATTATTATTTAAATCTCAGACAATCCTAAGCCCAACTGGAATGAACCTTTCAATAAAATTACGACTTCAGAAAGCCAAAATTCTCAAGACAGGACACTTTTACAATATCATTCTTGAGTACAAAAATTATCGGATAAATGAGCCAGATCAGTTTCTGGAAAACTCAAAAATTAATTTTTTTGCATTTTTAGATAAAGAAAATAACTTACATCATTTCAATAGGTTATGTGCTAATCAATTGGCGAAAACTAACCTAAATGAGCTTTTACAAATTCCATCCATAAGAAAAATTGAAGTTTTTGAATTGAGCAGTTTGAGCGAACAAGAGGTAAATTCAATCAGTCTGAGCGGGCTAGATGCGATTGAACAGGAACAGGTTCAACTTTTGAAGAAATTATTAGGGGCTTTTAACGGTATAGAGAGAAATGCTGTGAAAGGAAAAGAAGTAGAGTTTGAAAGATATCTAACTGAAAATATGAGCGATTACATCGACTCACAAGACTTAGTTGTCTGACTGCTCCTGACTTTCAACCGCTCTGGGTTCCAAGACAATCCCATAGTTAATTCGATATTTTTTCCCCTCGTTAGTAATATTTCTCTGCAGAGCAGCTTCAACAATTTGCCGCAATTCTTGCAGTTCTCTCTCTCTCCGTTGGTTACGTTCTGCATTCAGATCTGGCCTAGCAGCAGCTTGCTGTTGAAGTATATCCCTACGCTCTGCAGCTTTAGTCTTAGCTGTTTCCAACGATCCTTTATAACTCTGCATGAAGCAGTTGTATCTTGCCTGTTCAGACAAGTAACAGTCCCTGCGATACTTTTGGGCGGAGGCCCCAAGGGGAATCATGAGGATGAGAAAAAAAATGTACCATCGAAAAATTTTCACAAGTTTTTGTCTTTTCATGTTTGTGTTTCGCTTTGTGCAAGCTCAGGAAGCTTTTGTCCAAAATGGACAATCAGATTTGCGAATTCAAAAGCTGATTCTGCAGGAATCAACTGATGCTGTCGACAGAATTTATGCTGCAGAGCCGGACGAGGTGAGGAGCACAGCAAACCAAGTTCAAGATGTTGCTACCTCTCAACCGCATCCATCGCCACATGTGCCCTTTCGACTTAGGGAGGCCGGTCAGGAATTTTGGAAAGCAGAGTTGAAGGCAATGCACGATGCCTACGAACAACACGTCAAGGAACGTTATGATCGCTTCACTGCCACTCGTAACAGAAAGATGCCAATGAAAGGTCGTCGAATGGATTTCACCGGTTATAATAGCCAGTTCCAACCGATAGAACGTCGTTAACAAAAATTCGATGCAAAGAATATGGCAGTACCAAGGGTAGCAATGGCAATGAGCGGAGGGGTTGACTCCTCAGTGGCTGCAGCGTTGCTAAAAGAAGTAGGCTTTGAGGTGATAGGGCTTCATTTGAAATTGTATCAGGGGCCTGAAACAACAAAACGAATCAAAAGTTGTTGCTCGCTTGATGAGGCATTAGATGCTAGATTAATTTGCGAGAGGTTGAAAATTCCATTTTATGTTTTAGATTTTCAGGATGATTTCCAATCAAACGTAATTGACTACTTTGTAAACGAATACTCTTTGGGTAGAACTCCGAACCCATGCGTTATGTGTAATCGCACGGTCAAAAGTGAACTTCTACTGAAAAAAGCAGACGAGCTAGATTGTGAATTCTTGGCAACGGGTCACTACGCAAAGATCCTCAAAAATGCTACTGGAAAAATTGAGCTTCACCGGCCAAGAGATCGCAAAAAAGACCAGACCTATTTTCTTCATGGTATTCCTTATGATAAACTTCAGCGGCTGATTTTTCCTCTGCAAGACCATATCAAATCTGAGGTTCGAAAAATCGCTGAACAACTTGATCTAGATTCAGCATCCAAGCCAGATAGCCAAGAAATTTGCTTCATAGATAAAGATTACCGTCAATTTCTCAAAGCACAGAATCGAATTACTGAAAATCCAGGTGAGTTTGTAGATTTAGACGGCAAGGTCTTGGGCAAACATAGGGGAATTCCTTTCTATACAATTGGACAGCGCAGAGGCTTGGGGATTAGCGACCGGACCCCATGGTACGTGATTGCCATAAATGTAAGTGAGAATCGGGTTGTTCTTGGCAAAAAAGAGAATCTCCGCTTTAATGAGATTCATGTTAAAGATATCAACTGGCTGATTGAACCATTTGAAGAACCCAGAGAAATTGTGGTTCAATTGAGATCTTCCCATCGGGGCTGTGAAGCCATGCTGACACCTCTTGCAACTGATCAGGCGACTTTGCATCTACCTTTCTCAGAACTTGCTGTCACAGCTGGTCAAGCCGCTGTGTTTTATGAGGGGGATCAGGTGCTTGGTGGCGGTTGGATCAAGAGTTGCTCCAAAGAAGAAATTTCGATGGACATCCCTGCATGAACATCATTTTAGTTGGTTTCATGGGGGCAGGTAAAACTACTGTTGGAAGAAAATTAGCTAATCGGCTTGGATATTTCTTCCTAGACACTGATCAGCAAATTGAGAAACAACAGGGCTGCACGATTGAAGAAATTTTTCGTTATGCGGGAGAAGCGACATTTCGAGATTTAGAAACCAAACTTTTGGAAAATCTTCAAAATGTTCGCAATACAATTCTTTCAACAGGTGGCGGGATGTTTATCCGATCTGAGAATCAAGAATTATTGAAAGGCATTGGTAAGACCGTTTACCTTCAAGTGGATAGAGGGACACTTCAGCAACGTTTGTTGTGTGACTTAAACAGACCCTTGCTACAACAGCCAAACTGGCAAGAGAACGTTTACCAAATGCTTCAGCATAGAGAACCAATTTACCTGACAGCTGATTTAACCATAAAAGCTCAAGATGGACCTCCTAATTTGATGGTCAGCCGAATTATTGAGGCTATCTGAATGGACAAATCCCTTAGTTTTGAAGAATCCCTCCAGCAACTTAACGAAGCTGTTCGTCGACTTGAAAGTGGCGACTTGGCTTTGGAAGAGGCGCTGCAAGCTTTTGAGGAAGGTATCCGCCACAGCCGGGACTGCCACCGTCTGCTTCAAAAGGCGGAAGAACGCATTGAAATGATTTTGAAAAACGAACACGGCGAGTACAAGGTAGTTCCTATGAAGGAATCCGAATAGCACGCCAAGACGCCCGGTTCCGGACCGCAGTCGCGGTCGTGGTTCTGCTTCCAGAACCTAATGACGCCAGATCGCAATAGGCACAAACATTCAGAAGATCTGATCACGATGAAATAATGAGGAGCGGTTGCTCCGTTGCTTCAACGAATCGAACTTTGAACCCTAAATTTGTTGGATCCAGATTCTCACAGTTTCGAAAGCTTCAAGATTTTGTCTGAAGACAATTCAAGCAATCAAAGTATTGTAAACTGCTGAAAATCTAAGCAAAGCCAGTCTTTGGGACCAACTAACTGAAGCCTAATACCAGCTATTTCTGTTCGCCACTAGGTTACTGCCAGAAGAAGACTTACCTCTTGGGACAAAGCGTCATCATCTCCAATTTCCTTACAAAGGAGAAGGATGTCAGATTCCTGCAAAAACATGTTGATCAATGTAGAAGATGATGAAACACGCATCGCGATTGCCAATGATCAGATGCTGGACAACCTCTATATTGATTATACCCACCGAGCCCAAACCGTAGGAAATATTTACATCGGTATTGTTGTGAAGATCCAATCCTCGTTTCAAGCTGCTTTCATTGACTATGGCGCAGAACGTCATGGTTTTCTTGCTGCTTCTGACTTAAACCAAATGCTTTATAAATCGCCGAGAGGGATCCGTGGAAGACCTGCGATCAACCAATTGCTGCATCCTGGCCAAAAAATCATGGTTCAGGTGGTAAAGGATGAAATCGCTCATAAAGGCGCCGCTTTAACAACAAATATTTCACTACCCGGACGTTTTCTCGTATTCATGCCCAACAGTGATAAGGGAGGCGTTTCTAAACGAATCGAGGACAACGAAACGAGAACTCGCCTTAAACATTTGCTGAAGGGTCTGGGAAGTGAGGACGCCTCAGCAATCATTCGCACTGCAGGAGTTGACAGAAGCTTGAGTGAATTGAAGCAAGATTTTATGACACTTCGGCGAACGTGGAATAAGATCAAGCAAAGCTTTGAGGATTCATCAAAACCAACCCTCTTGCACCAAGAGGAGGATGCCGTCGTCAGAATGCTACGGGACTACTTCACGGATGATGTAGATGATGTGATCATTGATGATCCAGAAGCCTTCCAAAGAGCCTTGGAATTCTTCCAGACAAACATGCCGGGTCGTCAAAAGAAACTTCAACTTTACCTTGGGGAGCGCCCGATTTTCTCAGAACATCGAATTGAAGACCAAATTGAATGGTTAAATCATCCCCAAGTTCCTTTACCTTCTGGAGGTAGTTTGGTGATTCAGCCTACAGAAGCTCTTGTCTCGATTGATGTCAATTCTGGTAAATCTAACCAGGAAAAAAATATTGAGGAGACTGCTCTTCGGACTAACATAGAGGCTGCAGAAGAAGTATCTCGACAACTTCGACTTCGAAACCTGGGAGGTCTGATTGTCATTGATTTCATAGACATGAACCATAGTCAAAATCGTCAGGCAGTAGTTCAATGTCTCTCAGAATCCATGTCTAAAGACAAAGCGAAGTGGACACTGAGCGAAATTTCCCAATTCGGACTACTGGAAATGAGCCGACAGCGGATTGCTTCCAGTCTTTCTCAGAGCGGTAAGGAACTTTGTCCTGCTTGTCACGGTTCTGGGAAAGTTATCTCGAACTCTTCGCTTGCAAATAAGCTGTTACGCCAGATGAGAGATTTGGTTCTTAGTGGTAAGATACAAGAGGTACGTTTACGACTCCCTCTCGTTTTGGCGGAACAATTACTAAACCAGAAAAGAAAGCATCTACATCAATTGGAGATGGAATACTCTCTACGGGTCAAGATCACCCCTGATCCAAGCCTTGCACCCGGTGAAATTCCAGATATAGAACTTGTTGGACGAGACGGAGGCCTTGCTCAAGAATCTGTAGACAAGGATCCTCGCGAGGCATACCGAAACCGTGATTTCAGGGCACGGGCACGGAGAGATTTCCGCATACACAAAGAACCACACCCTACAAAAGAGCAAAACGATGAGCAGGAAGATTTCCTGCTGGAAGAAGTGGCTACCCCTCTTGAATCAGTCGCTGAAAACAGCCCTAGTAACCATGACGAAGAAGATGAAAGCAAACAACAAAAATCTCGCTCAAGAACTCGTAACAGAGGAAGGAGCCGAGGTCGTGGACGGCGTGATTTGCACGACGAATCTTCAGATGACCAACTTGATCAACAGGGTGTTAATAGTGCTGAAAAATATGAAAATATTCCAACGGATGAGTTTGAAGAACCCCCACTAAAAACAAAACGTTCCGCAGGCTGGACAGTCTACAGTAGCGTCCATGAGAAAAACGGTAAGGAGGATGACTCTCCATGGCAACCGCTGACCATTTCCCCATGGCGAAAAAAACTGAGGACGCTACCACCCCATACTATCGTTTTCTCCAGCACTCATATCGATGCCCAAGGTAATTTGCTCAATCAACCTGCAACTAAAGAAAACTCGGGAAACGCACCTGCCGTCGAAGTCCAAGATTTGGGTTCACAGGACTTGACTTCGACGGAACATTCAATCGTAGAAATCAGCGGTCAAGAATCCTTAGAGATAGCCGAGCCATCCGAAGACTCGACGCTCTCCAAGGAGAACGAATATTCTGTCCAAGACCGGTCATCTGTCCAAAAAGACTTCGCAGAGACAGAGATTTTGGACACTTTATCAGAGCACAAGGAAGTCCCTCTCTCCGAAGAAAACTTCATTTCAGACGAGTTGACACTTTCTGAAAATTCTTCACTTGCAGAATTTCAAGCAATTACTGAAAAAGCTTCTGGAGACTCTGATGAAAAGATTGATGAGACCAAAAATTCAACTCATGAAATTAATGGTGAAGAGACGCAGTCACCTGAATCTTGTGGCAAGCAAGAGGGAGAGAAGAATTTAGCAGATTCGGCTATCACTAAATTCGAAGATTTAACAGGCCAAACTAAAGACGGCAGTTCGAAAGGTAAACCAGATGCCTCAACTTCTGTGGTAGAACTGCCAAAATCAGCCCGACGGGGAACCAAAAAATCTCCATCCAATACGACTCGCACTCGGAAAAAGCAAACGACAAAGAGTATTAAAGAACAATCGTCTTCACAATCAGAAGTTGAGGTTTCAGAAATAAATTTATCTCCAGAGAAAAGTGAAAATGTGTCTGACAATCAAGTCGAGTCGCAATTTGATGAGCAGACTGCTGCATCTAAGATTGGGTAATAATGTCTTCCTGGTATCGCAATCTTCCGTCGTTCCAGGAAATTGAACTAACCCTGTCACAGTTAGGTATTACAAATGTAAAATTACAACGCAGACAGATCAAAGCTTGGCTGGAAGATTTGCGAATAAAATATCATCAAAGTTCTTCCGAGAGCGATCTACCCGATTGGATGCGCTCTCGTCAAGGGATTCTGTCTGAAGTAAAGGAGAAATTCTCTAAGAGAAAGCCATCACAACTTTCCCCAGTTATTAACGCTACAGGCATTGTACTCCATACCAACTTGGGCAGAGCCCCACTTGGTGAAAAACTCTTGGCTCAGACAATCCCCTCATTATTCCAATATTCTGACCTCGAATTAGACTTTGTTACCGGTAAAAGAGGTCAACGAACGGATCGTGTTGAAAGCTTGCTTTGTAATCTCAGCAAGGCCGAATCAGCAATTGTCGTTAACAACAATGCTGCAGCAGTTTTTTTAATGATGAAAGCCGTATGTGAAGGAGGAGAGGTACTGGTTTCCAGAGGTGAGTTGGTTGAAATTGGAGGATCCTTTCGAATTCCTGATATCCTCAGGGAAGCTGGGGCAAAGCTCATTGAAGTCGGTACAACAAACAGAACTCGCCTCAGTGATTATCAAAAAAACCTTAGTGACAGAACAATCGCTGTCCTCAAGGTGCATCCCTCCAACTACTCTATTCAGGGTTTCACTGAGGAAGTCTCTTTAAGTGAATTGGTTGGATGGTCGAAAAAAGTTGAAATACCAACTCTTTATGATTGGGGGAGCGGGACTTTTTATAGATTTCAACAACCTGTACTTCAACATGTTCCTACAGTTCAACAGGAGATGGCAACTGAAGTTGATATAATGTGTTTTAGTGGAGACAAGCTACTCGGCGGCCCCCAAGCAGGTATTGTTCTTGGGAAAAAGACTTTTTTGGAGAAAATGAGGAAACATCCTCTCTATCGCACTGTCCGACTTGATAAGGCTGCTCTTTGTATTCTTGAACAAACCCTGATTGCTTACGGGAGCATGAGTAATGTTGTTCAAAACATCCCTACTCTTGAATTTCTAGAAAGAACAAAGGACGAGATTCTCGAATATGTGAATGATCTGTATAGAACCATAGACATAAGCCCTGAGTGGAAATTGACCATTCGTGAAACTGAATCTATGGCAGGAGGTGGGGGCATACCTGAAATAAAATTGCCTTCCATGGCTCTTTGTTTGAATCATAATAGACTTTCAGCTACAGAAATTCACCAAAGACTTCGCTCCCGAAAACCTGCCATTATTGGGGTAATCCGGAAAGATAATGTTCATTTAGATCTGCGTACAGTAATGAAATCTCAGTTTAATTCTCTTAGAGAAAGTCTTCAGTTACTAGTTTCGGTATGAGGATTTTGCTGACAGGTGGCAAGGGCATGCTGGCTCAAGACTTTTTATCTGTTTTAGATCAATTCCCAGAATTTGAGTGTTACGCTCCCCTACGCAAGGAATTGGACATTACGAATCAGAAGCAACTAGAGAGCATTATCAAAAATTATAGACCGGAAATCCTCTTAAATTGCGCAGCATACACAAAAGTAGATAAAGCAGAAACAGAATCAGCAATTGCATTCAGTGTCAATGGGACCAGTGTTGGAAAATTAGCTGAAGCTTGTCATCGATCTAGGGTTAAAATCGTTCATTTGTCCACGGATTTTGTTTTTGACGGACGTAACAGTACCCCTGTTACTGAATATAACTACACGGCACCACTCGGAGTATATGGGAAGAGCAAACGAGAAGGAGAAGCGAGAATTGAAGCCAGTGATGCTGATTGGCTAACAGTAAGAACGTCATGGTTGTTCGCTGCTCATGGAAATAATTTTGTTCGCACAATGCTCCGACTAGGAAGTGAAAGAAATGAGATCAAAGTTGTTTCAGATCAATTTGGTTCACCTACTTGGACTGTAGATTTAGCTTTGGCACTTTGCCAACTCATCAGAATAGATGCGAAGAATTATTTTCACTTTGGGGGTTTGAACTCTTGTAGTTGGTTCGAGTTGGCAAGTTATACGATGCATAAAGCCCATCAAATGGGCCTACTCCTAAATCTACCAAAGGTCATCCCCATTCAAACACATCAATATCCGTTACCTGCTCCCCGACCACCTTATTCAGTTCTTTCAACCCTACGTTACCGCGAATTAACAGGTTTTCGGCCTATGAAGTGGGAAACAGCTGTTGACTCCGTTCTCAAAAGAATCCGAGAGAAATCCCAAAATGAATGATATTAAGAATTGGCATTCAGATGCATTGATCAATATTCAGCGTTTTTTGGATAAATACTCAACAAAAAGTACAACGCATCTCCCCCTAGTTGATGTGATGCGCTTTCGAATCAACGCAATCCTTGGATCTGAGCCAAATCAACTTCGATGGTCTGATGCCGATGCTGAGGAATTACTGGCACTGATCAAAGCCTATAAGCACATTTTAGAAATTGAACAGCAGAATATTGCACAATTGGAGACAAGCCTAGAAGCCCAACTTGGCATTGCTAACCTGAGAGGTGCATGAAATCACTATTTGAATCCACCCAAGAAGTTCTGCTTTCAAAAAATATCGAACAAAAGACTCAGGCAACCCAAAAACTTAGACAAGATTTTGAAGATAATAAACTCAACCATGAGAATGTTTTTCATATCAAAGATGTAGTAGAAGCAGGTTACCCATTATTCCTGAATTTTGTTGCTCCAAAAGACTTACCAAGAAGACGACTAGGATCCCCTCTCGGTAAAATCGCACTGCTGCACTCCCTCGCTCACATTGAATTTAACGCAATTAACCTTGCATTGGATGCGGTTTATCGTTTCCAACAAATGCCTCGCGGCTATTATGCTGACTGGCTAAAGGTTGCCGCTGAGGAGGCCGGGCATTTCAAGCTTCTGCAAAATCGTCTAGCCCAACTGGGCAGTGCATACGGTGACTTTCCTGTTCACTCGGGTTTGTGGGAAATGGCTGAAAACACTGCTCATGATGTTCTAGTTAGGATGGCGCTAGTTCCACGTGTAATGGAAGCCCGTGGGCTTGATGTTACCCCTGAAATGATCTCTAAGCTGAGAGAGATCCAAGACTCAGAATCCGCCAAGATACTACAGCTTATTTGGGAAGAAGAGATTCAACACGTCTCAATCGGAAGCTACTGGTTTCATTATCTTTGTCAGCAAAGAAATATTTGCCCAGAAACAACTTATCTGCGATTGTTGAATCAGTTTTTTTCAGGGAGATTACGTGGTCCATTGCATCAGGAAGCTCGCCTCCAAGCCGGGTTCAGTCAATTTGAACTTGCTGCCCTTGAACAATTGGCTACTAAAAATTGAATCTCCAAACATAGATCAAAACTTCCTGAAACCCTCTCAAATGATTCCCGGGAATCTCCCTTTCAAGGGAGCTACAATCCTATTTGTTGTGCTATTACACAGCACGGACTTTATTGATGTGAAATTAGGCCTGCCCCGTATCGATCCAATAACTTTTCTGAGTTTAAGATTTTTGATCGCAATTTTCTTTTTAGTGCCTTTGATGTGGTGGTATCACGCGCCTTGGCCTAAAAAAATCTCTCAGATTGGTTGCATGCTGGTGGAGTTGGCCTATTAGTTCATGGGGGTTAGCTTGGTTGTGTATTCATCGCTATCAAAGGTGGTTCACATCAGCCTTAGCAGATTTGATTGTTGGCATGCAACTTCTACTGACTGTGATTCTTGCTAGGCCTCTGCTCGGAGAGTTGCTCACAAGAAAAAAATGGATGTAACCTTTCTTAGGATTTATAGGGGTTTGGAGGGTTGTATTGGAAAAACTACCTGAAGAAAATTCCTTTGGGATGGATTCAATCTTACCAGCAGCCCGGCGCTTGTCTCAATCAAATTGGGCACACTTTATCAAAAAATTTTTGCTACCGAACTCGATATCCGAACTGATGCAGTGATTCAGTTTATCTCAGCACTCAAGATTTTTGATCTTTTGTCAATTTCTTTTAAGATTATGGTTGTTGAATGGACTTTCGAATCTACCTTTGACCATTTCTGGTTAGCACTTGTCTTTTCGATAGGAGCAATCCTCAGATAAACGCGATTGACCCAGTCAGGTGCAATGGCAAATGTAGCGAGTCTCTTCTATCTAGTGCCACCAGCCACAACGTCTGAAGCCTAGTGCCTATTTGATGAAAATTTGGGTTGGCTGGCGATTGCTGGGGTGATTGTCGAGGTAATAGGGATCGCAATGGTTGTTAAACGAACCTGGAGTCAACCAAAGGTTAGTTAAGTTTAAGCTGGAATCTTTTCCAAAGAGGTATCTAAAGCACAATTGGTCATACCATTCCCGCAAGGCAGATCTACTGAATGATCTGAGAACAGATAATAATCTGGTAGACACTCGATCGGAGTAAAATCTCGATGAACAATGTACCCTGGGGCTTGAAACGTCGTATGTGATTGTATACTGCACACAGGCTCAGATAAACGACGACACGATTCCAACGGGAAAGATTACTTGTGAAACTGTGGACTTGGATGGCGCCCCAGCCCTGCAAACGGTGAGCTGTAAAAGTGCGCAGCAAATTTAGTTCTGACTGCTTGATTCACTTTTTCTTTCAAATTATTAGCTTCGCGTCGATTATACAATTTAGGAACATCATTATTGAGTTTTCAGACTTACTCGAATTAAAAAAATGAGAAAAAAATTAGTCGTCTTTGTAAAAATTCTTCTATTTGTTGTTGTGTCAGCTTCGTAACATTTTCCTCTGAGTTCATCAAATCCAAATCTCCAGAGTTGTTCCCTCAGAAACTCAACTTACATAGCGTCTCTAATTGAATATTCGTCGCAGACGTTTCCACGCACCTCGTTATAGCAAACGATTTTCTGCGCACTTACGTTTTGGGGGGTGTCGCGGTAACAGACTTGAGATAGCTGTTCTTGTTCACCATAGTGAAAATGGAGAGCACCGATTGTACAAGTGCCGAGATTATTTGATGCACAACCTGCAATACTTATAAGTAAAGTCAGAATGCTCAGATATTGGACTGTTTTTTTCAAATTCATAGTTATGATGCATCAATCGAGTTAGGGAACTACTCTTCAATGTAATCTTGATCCCTGCATCTTCCAATGATGCAACGTAAACTTTATACTGCATGACGTACTTAGCGAATAGCCTTATCAAAGCCCATTTACAAATCTAGAAAGTTTTATTCATACTCAAACCCACTTTAGTAAAATCACGGTCTCCGTGACGAAGCCATCTTCTCAGGGATTCAGGGCAAAAAAGGTTAGGCAACATTTTTCATATGTCAATTGACACGCAATTTCAGCGCCTATGAGTAATCAAGAAGATTTTTGATTGTTTGATTTGGACGTAGAAACTATCTTGAATGGTCGTACTCCAGTTTGCAGACATATTGAAGGAGAAAAATTCAGAATGGAGGGAATAAACCTGATCTTTTATGAAGATCAGAAAATCTTCATGTATGCGCTTGCACCAATTCTCACACTACTCCAGCTAAACAAAGGGAAACAGCAACTCAAGATTGGATGGCCACTGACACTGATATAGCCTGCCCTGATCCTCTAATCCTGCACTTCCATAATGGTCAGCCATGTCAAGAG